>Ga0209199_1001711_pt1 | contig 25285 bp, 28 predicted proteins | sample COGITO_mtgs_1105_7_FD_184805 | JGI IMG/M metagenome (GOLD analysis project Ga0209199, IMG submission 184805) | Pelagic marine microbial communities from North Sea - COGITO_mtgs_110523 (SPAdes) (version 2) | ecosystem: Environmental > Aquatic > Marine > Epipelagic ...
AGTGAAACGCCCCTGATTTGCATAAAACGAATCACTTAACGGCACCTGATGTGCCCCTGGTGTGCCTCTGATGATTTGCCTTGCAGGGAATGGAATGCGCATGCGCCCGCGTGTGATCTATATAACACCTCAAAAAGTGTCCTGATTTGCCCCTGATGGTGCCCCTGATGGTGCCCCTGATGTGCCCCTAATGGTGCCCCTAATGTGCGACCTAGTGCAATGCGTTCAATGCATGGCTTCTATGCGCCCATTGCATAGCACCTGATGTGGTCCTGATGGTGTCCGATTGGTGCCCCTGATGGTGGTCTGATGGTGCCCCTGATGGTGGTGTGAAGGGAGTGTTATAGTATAACATCGAGACCATTGATCACCCCTTCGAAGCCATGCGCTTCAAACATAATTGCTACACGATTGATGCATGCCTAATGGGTGTCGATATGTGCCCTTTAGGGTACCGCATGACACTTATGATCTGCGGCACCGCCATAAAAACAAGGGGTTTCCGCGTGGTAGTGACGTGAAAGGGTGACATGAGGGCCGATTGAGGGCGAATTGAGGGGGCCGAGGGGGGTGCGCGGTGGCCTTTCTCTCTATCTCTAGGTGTCACATTTTTGTGGTGAAAATATAATGAGGTTTTGCTTGACAGCATATGTGATTGACAGGGTGGACTGAGTGGCCGCTAGGCCGCGAGGGAGACCCTGAAGGACGTGTGATCACCGGGATGCTAATTCTGAGCATGAGGCCCTTGGGTCTGCACTGCTAACAGGCACCTCTAACAGGGGATGGAGAGGAGGAGTGAGAGATGTACATGCACTCTAACACTCCCTCTCATGCTCACTCTGAACATACCCTAACATATACCTTAACATATATAGTTAACATATGTGTTAGGGCTAGTATGTGTGTTAATTGTAAGAGGTTGTAAGTACAGAGTTTATTGAAGGGTACCTGAGAGGGTATGTGAGGGGTATGTGGGGGGTATATCTCCTCCTTCGATAGAAGGTTAACACACCCCCCTTAGGGTTAACCTAACAGTCCTGCTGCTTGGATACCCAGACGTGCTGTCTTACGGAAGTCGCTGTAGCCTCCCAGAGCCTCACCAGAGGGCGAGAACACCTGTGGTAGGGTTTCATACCCGGAAGCCCTAAGGCTGGCTCTAGCGGGGCTGTCGCGGGCTATGGCGTGGTATGTGTAGGGGACGCTCAGTAGATCGAAGAGAGACTTCAAGTCATCGCATGCTGGGCAGCCTTCTGCATACCCGAAGATTGTGAGTTTAGAGGACATCATCTTGAAGCTCCCGCTCTTCCAGTTCGTCCCATGAGAGGAGTATATAGTCGTCGCCCATATAGTGGTATTCCTCAATGTCGTCGTAGAGGGCGACCGTCTCACAGGGCCAGACTGCGTATAGTGTTTCATCCATAGTGATGCTTTCGAAAAAAAGCCCCAACCACTGCGTAGGAGGCGGTGATTAGGGCGTAGGTTGATGTTTGGTAGGTCAGGGTAGCCTAGAACAGAGATGGCCCTCAGAGGCCCCTCTCAGAGGCCCGCAAAGGCACCTCTGTCAGCCCCATGGTCCAGATCGCTTCTGCACCCCCCATACCGAGAACAGCCTTGATGACGTCTGGCGTGGCTTTTGGTCCTGTCTCGGAACTGTCAAGCGTCCAGATGGACACAAGTGCCTGCGCCTGTGCAGCCTTGGTCATGTCGATGACTTCCTCGGTATCCCACTCAGGGCGCACCACAGGGCTTTCAGCAGCGACGATGAACCCGTCAGACACAGGAAGACTTGCCGTGGCGTAGAGGTTGCCATGTGCGTCCTGCCATGAGGGGTTGCGGTAGGTCAGGCCATCAGCTTTGGAATACCCCAAGACCATTGCAAGGTGGTTGGCGTTGTCGATGTGCGCTTGCGGCACTGCGATTGTCAGTCTCATAGTGTAACCCCTGTTTTTCCTGCCACATACGTTTCTGACTGTGCAATCTCGTTGGCGTCAAGGTTAGCACCAAAGCGGGTAACTAGGCTGTAGATGTTGCCGGAAAAGTTGGCAGAACCAGACGGATTTGAACCGACCCACATTTGCGAGTTACCAAACGATGTCAGGCCACTGTCCGTTGCAGAACCTACGGCTGTCACTGAGCCGTTCTCACGTAGAGAGATTTCATCCGCGCCGACTGCGGAAGCATCATAAAGAACAGAAAACGCGGAAGTGTAAGGTGCAACAGCTGTAACTCTTGCGGTTTGGTTACTTCCTGACCCAAAAACCTGCGCCCTGTAAGCGTCAGTGCTTCCGTCTCCCGTTGCAAACTTGAGAAGCGCACCAGTAGAAGAAAAAGGTGCATCGCCGTATTGGTAAACAGGACTGTTGTTTGACTTAGGCGTCGCAACGTTTACCCCTGCAAAGAATTGAGCGGACAATCCTGCGCCCGGTGTGATCGTAGGCGTAACCATGTAGTCGTCTACACCGTCGAACTCCAACCAGTGCAGCGTTCCATCAGTCTGGTACTCAGGCCGTGCAGCAGCAGTGGCTTGCGTGGCGTGTAGGTCATTACCCGACTTATCCAGCATCAGCGCAACAGTCTGCCCTGCCGTGGTCACAGGGGTTGTGCCTGCTGTGTCTTGGAACAGGGTCGTCAGGTCGGACGGGTCATACCATACGCCGGGTGCGTCGTTGGCAAAAAGGGCGGAAATAGTAGGTATCGCCACGCTGGATCGAAGCCTTGTGGTCAACAAGGCACCTAGATGGATTTGATTAGTCAGTTGCATAGACGAATGTCCCTTCCCCTCTAACCCACACTTCACCGCCAAGTGATGTTAGTTCTGGAATGGTTTGCGGGATGTCAGATGAGAACGCAAAACCAAGGTCTGAGGGAGACGGGGCGTTCCCCACGAATACCTCCGCTTTTACCCGCGCCTGACCAATAAATACTGCCTTTGCTACTGCTACCTGCTGGTAGGTTGTCGTCAATAAGATGCTGTTCATCTGTTTGTCTTTCTGTGTTTGTTGTTGTTGTTGTTTTCGTCGTTTCTATTTGAAGAAACTTGTTAATCTCTCAGAGGCCCGCAAAGGCACCCTTCTTTTTCTTCCTGATACCGCCCATGTTGACGCGCCCGGAGGTTCCCCCTCGGACTTCCTTCATGAACTTCTTGAACTCTGCCGTTCGCATCTTCTCTTGGTGCTTTGCGAAGGCATCCTCGGAGTTCTGGGACATCTGTTCGACCCAGTACGCCACAGCCATTGAGAGCGCGTCTAAGCGGTCGTCATGCTTTAGGCACCCTCGGTCCCTCGTTAGTCGAGTAAGCTGCCAGAACAGGCTATATGAGGCCTCTGAGGCTGTCTCGAAGTCACGGTTGATCAATGTGGTACAGACAACCAAGCGGTGCTGTGCAAGGACAGGCTCCAAGGTGTCGGCAATACGCATCTCTTTCTGCTTCGAGTGAGTGACTTCCTCGACCTGACACAGGTACTGGCCCCTCTTGAGGGCAGCCTGCAGTAGCTTGGTGAACATGCCGCCACCGAAGTTGCTCTCGACGATGATCACGTTGACCTTCTGGGCCTTCGCGATCTGTACGAGCTTGTCCAGAGTTTCATCATCGTAGCCACCGACGAGACCGCCGACAGCCGTGAGGAACTGCATACCGTTGAGGTGCTTGATCACGGCATATGAGGTTTCATCCAAACCACGACCTGAGGGGTCAATGGACATGGCAGACCCGGTGAATGGCAAGAAGTCCTTACCGACGAACATCGGGCCATAGAACTTGTCGCCGGGTAGACCGGAGATGTGGACGTTCTCGACAAGATGCTCTGCACCAGAGGACCAAGCGAGTTGTGCTGGGGCCATGTTGGGGTCCAAAGGCATCGTGATCAGATCGGCCAACTTCAATGGGAACCGTAAGCTGTCGTTCAGGTTGGTGTTGAGCATGAACTGCAAGGCGAAACCTGCAGGGCCATACGACCGCGCCCGTTCATCAAGGTCTTGGTTGGAGAAGCGATCAGGGTCAGTGGTTGTGTTTGTCTTCCAGCCCTCTTCGATCAGCCTGTAGATGAATGGAGCCAACTGTCCGTTGTAGACTTCGGTGTCCTCAGGGATACGCGCAGGCCAGATGCGGATGTTGTAGCCACGTTCGGGCAACTTCACATACATCGTCATGGCGCTCTGTGGGGTACCTAGAAACGTGATAACGCCACCGGGCTTGAGTACAGCGTCAAACTCCTTCACGGCCTCTGACAGCCGCTCCCTGGCTCCCTCTGTGGCACTGTTGTTCAAGCTCTCGATGTCGTCCGCTAGGATTTCATCAGCACGGGAACCTGTGATCTGTCCGGTGATGCCGACAGACTTGAGTGAGGGGTCTTTGGAAGGACGCGATGGGCCAACGTCGAAGAACACGTTCGAGTTCCGCTGATCATCTCCGGGCACAAGGTGCGCCAGCAACGGCATCTCTTGAATGAGACGCTTAACGAAGCGCGAGAAGTCATCCGCTGTCGTCTTGGTCGCGGACACAACCATGATCTTCCATTCGGGGTTACAGTAGAAGCGCCAACAAACGAATGCGGCGTAGACCCATGTCTTACCAACCCCTCGGAAAGCCTGAACCATCTTACGACGGGGGCCGTGCTGCATGTAGCTGGCGATGTCCAACTGAACAGGGGTGGGTTTTGGGAGGCCAAGGTGCTTCCAGACAACATGGAGGAATAGGCGGAAGTCTTTCTTGAGGGGGTCTTCCTTCATTTCCTCTCTACGGCGCACCTGTCTGGAACGCCCGTCGTGATTACTTTCGGGTATCATTTGATTTTCCTTTAGGTGAAACGCAAAAAGCCCTGCCGAAGCAGAGCCTTATGGGTGTCACTTAATGTGGTGGTTGAGGTGCCCCCCGAAGGGGGCTGCCTCTTAGTTGTAGTATTGCTCCTCGCCATCGTCTTTCAACGTCGGCAGGTCTTTCAGGGCATCCTGCAGTGGATCGAAACGATCAGAGCTTGCGTCCGCCGTGATGTCGTTGTCCTTGAGGAACTTGATTGCAGCCGCGATGTAGCTGGCTGGTGCAGGCATGGTGCCTGTCTCGTTACCTTCCTTGTCGTAGGTGGTAACGCCGTTCTCGATGGTATCAGCAAGCTGCTTCGCTGTGAGCATGTGCAGCCTGTCCATCATATCAATGGTGGCTTTGCTTTGTGCCATTAGAGTAATCCCATTTTGTGAGCGATTGCGGTGATGGCGGTGGGGACGATCACGCCGAGTGCTGCTGTGAACACTCCGACGCGGATTTTGAAGGCTTCGAGTTTACCAATACGAGCGTTGTGCTTCTCAATACTGTCATTCACGTTTGCTTCGACATCGTCGAGACGACGGTTTGTGGACCGCCGCTCTTCAACGAGGTACTTTAGATCGCCCCGCATCTCGCCAAGCATTAACCATAGCTGGTCGGGTTTGGGGCTTTCAGGGGTCATTAGATTTTGAAATCCCAGTTAAAGGTGGTTTCAGCAGCCTCAGGGTCTTCGAGGAAGAGAACCCGCTTACGGAGTGCTACGACCTCGTCTTGTGTCCGCTTGATGCGCTTCACCGTGCTTTGTTGTGTGAAGACAGTCGTAATCAGAAAGAAGGCGACGAAGAACAGCGCCACGATGATGATATTTTCGATGGTCATTTGATGGTTCCTTGTTTTGCGATCAGGGCAATGAGTGCCCCTGAAATGTCGATCTCCCACCACTTGTGCTTGAACACAGCGCGGGAGGGTTTTGCGTGATGGTTGTTGTGCCAAGCTTCGCCCCAAGTGATTAGGGCAAGCCACCAGACGTTCCTGCTGTTCTCGTTTGTCTCGTAGGTGCGATACCCGTGAGTGTGTGTGAACCAGTTCAGGATAGAGGACATGAGTGACGTAGCTGCCTGTGGGATAAGACCAAAGAAGGCAACGGCTTGAACTCCACCGAGGATGAAGAGGACGAGATAGAAGACCGCGAAGACAGTTGTAGCGCGTTTATGGAGGAACCAGACGTAGCGGTCCTTCATCAGCCTGCGAACTCTGCGGTAATTCACTCGGTCGTCGTAGTGCGGCACCAAGAAACCCTTGATACCGTTTAGGGGTGAGTGTGGGTCATGCTCTGTGTCACTGTGTCTGTGGTGTTCTTTGTGAACTGCCACCCAAGCAAGCCCGCTCCCGGTCCCCGCTAAGGTTCCCAGAAGGATGAATAGACGTTCCATCCAGCGATACCGAAACTTGAAGCTGTTATGGGACAGGTAGCGGTGAAATGTTGTGGTTATACCCAGACAGGAGAATGCGAAGTACATCCCGAAGGCCGCGCACCACCAGAGCAAGTCAGCCCCGGTGATGGCGTAATAGATGCCTAAACATGTACCAATCACTGTCACTGCGATGATGTGGTTTGTCTTAAACATCGACGTGATACTCCATTACTGGATAGCCTTCAAACCAGCCGCTTGTCGTCCATTTGCGGTAGCGCTTCTTAATGAAGTTATCTCTGGTTTGCATGAAGATAGCCCTAAAGCTGGCGACCCCTAGTGCGGCAGCGTATGCCTCTGGGTTCCTGTTGAGTTCAGTGAAGTGCCTGTGTGGGGATGAAACCAACATGCCTGTGCTTTCAACAGAGCCATCAGTCACGTAGTTGAGGTTGGAGTGGCCGTGGGCGTTGATAGAGATCAAGGCCGATACAGCTTTACCGTCCTCGTAGGCGCAGCGAACAACCACGCCTTTCTCCTTGAGTATTTCGTGGTCCGTCACATCTGGGGTGAGTAACGGGGTGATTGAGACAGGAAGCTCAGTCCCATCTAAGATGTCCCATGTTTTCATCATGCCCAAATCCTTACTCTATAAGTTGCGTTCGCTGCTGTGTGGAGCGCTTGACCACCAGTGAACCCATCCACCGCTGGTGTGTTTTTACCGTTCCAGTATCGGCCATTTGTTACGGTGTTGGCGTCCCCGTTGGCGCTCCAAGTTTCCATAAGGTTGGCGGGGGTGGTGCTTGTCTTATACAACTCAATGTACGCCCCCGGATTTGTGAATGTCATTGTTGAAAACTCAGGGTCGCTGCCTAAGTTAAGCCCCTGACCAAAGTCATTGGTGGTTACAAAATAAACCTGACTAAAGGAAGCCGCCGCTATGGAGCCAAACTGAGATGTGAGCAGCCAGAGTTCATTTGAAGCTGGTGTTCTTGTCCTTCCCGGCCACGTAATCCAATCAGGAAGCAAGGTGTTCTTCGCCACAACCCTTACCCCCGACACAGCAGTACTATTCTTACTTGCTGAGACTGTTAAAGTGTAAGTCCCACGGAGTGTAGGCTCTGGGAAGCTAGGGTAGACCTTGGTCCAAATCCCAGCATTGCGAACGAGAACTTCGGAGGCGCTTTTCCAAACGCCCCCGTCCCGCACAAGCACGTCACTGGGTTCTCCGCCCCATGTGCCTCCTGCATTAATGTTGATAGGTGCCATTGTTATACCTTAAACCAGAGGTCGCCATCCACCCCGCCAGATGGGTCTGATGCGGCGATCGTGATGCGACTGTTGTTAACCTTGCTGTCCAGCGACGTTTGAAGTCCTGTGACGTTTGCGATGGTGTGAGAGTGTGAGGTTGCTGCCTTACCATTTAAAGCAGACTGCAGGCCTGTGACGTCCGAGATCGTGTGGGCGTGAGCGACAAGTGCGTAGGTTGCACTAGCCGCGCTCGTTGTTAGTTTGCTGTTTAGCTCTGCCGTTAGGCCCACGACGTTTGCGATGCTATGGGTATGTCCTGTAGCGGACTTCCCATCCAAAGTAGCTTGAAGGCTAGTGATGTCTGTGATGTTATGTCCATGCACAGCGAGAGCATAGTCCGCTGGATCGAACGAAGCAGCCAAAGCAGCTTCATGAGCAGAAAGAGCAGCAGCCGCAGCAGAAGCCAAAGCAGCGGCTTCATGGTCACCTGTAAGGCCCTCTAAGCGGGTCGCCTCGGCAATCAGCGCAGCACCGTCGGTACGAAGATCACCGATGTCTGTCTGGATCGTTTGACTTGCAGTCAAGGCAGCCTCAGCACCTGTTCGGGCAACCTGAGCGGCGTCCTTATGGGTTGCTGTTATATCAGCAAGCGTCAGGGACAAATCCCGTGCAGCCTCAGAGGCAGCCTGAGCAGTCTCGGAGTTGGTCTTTGCAGTTTGAGCGTCAGCTTTATACGAGAGTGTTACGTCACGGGCCGCTTCGGTGGCTGCTTTAAGGGCTGCCGTTTCGTTCTTGAGTGCTGTGGATTGGACAACGAACAGTGGACCTGTGGTCTCGACCCATTCTTTAGTCACAGCGTCTGTTGGTTCGACAGGCAAACCGACGTTCGCAATGCGACGATTACCAGCGGAGAATGCACCTGTCTGGTCAATTAGAAGTGAACCGGATGCAGCAGAGAGAGCTTCTTCTGCGATGTGGATTGCCTGCAGTGCCGATATGTTCAAGTCCTTCGCCACCAGAATAGAACCGTCACTGAATTGGACGATGCGGTCGGAAGCGGTGGTGCGCTTAACGACGACGACATCACCTGCGTTAGGGGTCGCGTCGAGGGTCACCTGATAGGTTCCTGACAATGTACGACCAACTTCCACACCATTCACCAGAACTTTAACGTAGTCCTTGTTGATGTATTCAAATTCGAAGGTGTAGATCGTCGTGGAACCATCACTGACATATGTCTTAATTGTTTGTGCCATAATGGCCTCCATTGTTGGCCGCCCCCGTGAGGGAGCAGCCGTTTAGGTCTAGTATGTGGGTTATTGAGAGTATTCAGGGAGGGTGCCGCTGACTGCGGAGATCACGTTCCGAATACCAAACATGTTCTGCAGCATGAGAACTTTGGCTGCCGCTTGGGCATCCTTCTCGGAGAACTGGTAATCACCCCGCATGGATGCAGCGATACCGCCTGTCGCCCGGAAGGCACCATCAACAAGGTCACCTGTAGGGTTGCTCAAGAGGGCATTCATGGGTCCACCGCCACCTCGCAAACCGGAGGACCGGAAGTCGAAGATAGGGTCAAGACCAACGGCCTCGCGTCCTGTGTCGAAGGCGAGAGGAATGACAGACGAGAATGCTGCACGTTGGAAGGCAGCCTCAGCGATTGCCTGAGGGTTCAAGCGCTGTTCGAGGAACTTATCTCTGTCGTCACGGCCAATCGAGTTGACCTGCTGCTGGGCTGTGTAGAACAACCCACCAAAGAACATCGACGTAGAGAATGCCGCAAAGGTTTCCCAATCGCGGTTGTGAAGGCCAGCGAGGGTTTGCTTCACATAGGCAGCCATCATGAATGAGCGGAACTGGCTGACAGTCTTGCCAAGCTCGTAGCCCATAAAGTCGGGCATGTTGCCGATGTCGTTCTCTTGAATGGACTTCTTAGCCCACCTGTCCACGCCGTTGATGAATGCGTTCTTGGCGTCAAGATCATCCCACTTGTCGATGTTGATGCGGTTGACCTTCTTACCAAGCATCCCTGTGCTTTCATCGACATGCTTGCGCAGTTGTTCCTGAATGCGTGGGTGCATTTCTTCGGTGATACCCATGCCGCGCATCCGGTTGGCGTTGATGCCTCGGCGGCCTGTGGCGTCGTCCATGAACCGTTGCACCAGAACCCGCGAGTTCATGCGCTGTAGGACCATGTTGACGTGACCCATACCTGAGCCAACCACGGTGACCTTCTTGGCGCGTTGAAGGAAGTGGTCTGTCTTCTGCATACCAGTGGAAGCCTCAATGGCCCCACTCTCGTCAAACATCGCGGACATGTTCATGCGTTCTAGATCAGTACCGAACCCCCAGATCGCCTCTGCCTCGTTGAGGAAGTCGTCTGAGAGCTTGCCCGTCTTGGCGTTAGCGAAGATTTTCTTTAGGGCGGGCATGTTCTGCATGAGGACACGCAGTCCACCGTTGCCGATGATGCTACCAATCTCAGCCAACTGAGCCACACCAAGCTGACCACCAATGCGCGAGAAGTTGTAGTCACGAAGCATGCGTTGGGCTGTGCGGAAGTTAGAAGCACCTTCGATTGGGATGCCGTGAACCAGCTTGTACGAGTTATCTAGCGTCCGCATCTCTGCTGCCATCTTCTTCGCAGTTATGCCCTTCTCGCCTGCCTCTTTGGCGATGTACGCTTTGACGGTCTCGAAGCTTGGAGCATGAACTGGCAGGTTACCCTCAGCGTCCCTTACGCGGAACTCTTTCAGGAACTCTTCCATGTGCCCCGTAGCGGTTACCGAACGGACGTATTGGCCCAGTAGTTGTTCAGCATCATTCTCAAGGAAGTCCTCAATCTTGACCTCACGGCTTGTGCCATTCTTGCTATACAACTTGCTGCTGTAGGTCTCGTCGAGATCAAGACGCCACTTGGCTGATGCAATGCGACCGCGTTCCCCTGTGTCTGCGTCGAAGCGGACCTTATCGGAGATGCGAGAGATGTCGTCTGGCGCAAGACCAGCATCGTCCAACATCATCTTCAAGGTGTCGATGTCTTGACCCGCCAGTGCCCGGTTGAGGTTGAACTCTCCGTAGCGACGTGAGCGGATACTCTTGACATATGCAGCACCCATCTTGAGGGCATCTTCATAGTCGATCTCGTCCACTGCGTTAGCCCGACCGGGGTTGGCATTGCGCCACTTGCGGTTGGACTTCTGGATGGACTCTGCCACCAGCTTGTTGATGTTTCCTTCACCAAACTCTGAGACCAGATCGTCGAGACGGTCGATGCGGTGACGACGAACCATATAGTTGTTGTTGGCCTTCACTTCATCGAAGCCACGAACGCCCATCTCTTGGCCGAACTTGAGCAGATCAGCGAACTCTGTCTTCATCTGCGCGGCGGCAGCATTGACGTGTTTGTTCGCTACGGCGTCGATCTCGCGGCGCACCGCTTGGGATACCTGACGGTTGAACTCCGCACGTTCGTTAGCGCCGTGCTGCCAGAACAAGCTCTTGTTTTGGTCCTTGAGCCAGCCACTGTAGGCAGTGTTATAGGTGCGATAGAAGCGCCCCAAACGGACACGCTCTTCACGCGCCACGGCTTCCGAAACTGAGAAGCGGTTGGTGGAACGATCAGCGTTACCGACACCGTCTTCAACAAGACCAGCACCGACACGACGCATGATGTCACTTTCAGAACTCTTGAGAATTGCTGATCGGTCGATACGTGCGCTTGCCATAGCGGCTGTTGGTGCGCCTGCGCTGTCCAAGGCAACCTGTTCGGCTGCCGATAGCTCGACATCTTGGGGAACCCTTGCGGCACCCATCGAACCATCTGCGGTTCCACCAGCGAACTGACGTGCGATGTTATTCGCTTCGCCATCGAGGAAGTCCCGTTGAAGGGCCTGAGCGATTGCCTTGTCTTCTGGTGTCTTCCCTTTCAGGGCACCAATGGAACTACCAAGGACGAAACCTGCGGCAGCCGAGATAGCCACGTCGTCCCAACCCATCGTCTGGTCTTGAGTGGCGAGGTAACCGTCGATGCCAGCGTTGACTGCACCAGCAGCCACACCAGCCCGGAGAGCGCGACCCATGCGGCTAACTTTAGCGCCGTAGATCACAGGTGCTGCGAGGCCTTCGGTAGCGGCAGATGCGAGGATTGCCGCTGGGTCGAGGATAGCGGCACCCAAACGTAGACCTGTTCCACCCCAGCCTAAGCCAGCGAGATCTTGGTCGATCTGTTGTTCACCTTTCAGTTGGGCCGAGAGTGCCCGGAGGTGCGCCTCAGAGGTCGCTGCGTGTAGTCCACCTTGGTAGGCTTCATCAAGATCGGTAGTGACTTCCTTCCAGAGGTCTTCGGAAAGACGGAAGTTGCTGTCCGGTGTGAACTCTTCGCGTCCCATTTGACGGGCGACGTTCAGTCCAATCCATTCTTCGTTGGCTGCCATCTTGGTGCCGTCCCACCATGAAGGTGTTAAGGCTGCAGCTTCCTCAGCTTGTTGCCGTTCCTGTCCAATCGAGTTGAACGCTGCGATAGGTGTGGTGGCGACTGCCTCTTGGGCTTGGGGAGAAAACCCTTCCATAGGTTTCAGATCGCTAAGAGCGAGTTCGAACTCCGAAGGTGCGCTTGAAGGTGCGCCCCCACCACCGCCGCCACCACTGCGAACGAAGTCGTAAGAGGTACCGTTGCGGGATGCGTTAAGGGCTTCGATCACATTGCCCGGCTGGACTGTGGATGCGTTGAGACCGTCACCATCGTAATAGCTTCGACCTGCGTTGTTCCCTGAAATGACAGGCAAACCTGCCCATTCCTTCGCAAGGTTGTTGCCGAATTGCTCGTCGGTGATGTCACCAGCAACCCAATCGTTATACCCACGACCAGCCATGAGGTGCAGGCCCATACGGTCTTGAAGTTCTGTATCGAAAAGCTCGTCACCTGAGAGGCCCAGATCATCCACGACACCGTTGAGGGTCTTTCTGATGATCTGGTAACCACCAACTGCAGAGGATGCAGAGCCAGCATTAACGCTCCGGCGCTGCCATTCCTGCACCTCCCGTACCGTCATTTGAGTGACAGGCTTAGGAGGCGCAAGCTTGGAGCCGTCGTAGAAGTCTTCGTAGCCCTTTGAGGTTTCCGCACTGCGGATTAGACCCAGAAGTGCATCGGGAGTTGTTGTCACGTTACTCATGTGAGTGTCCTAGATTTAATGAAGGGGGTGGTGCCCCCTAAGGGACACCTTTAGTTGTCGTCGGACGAGGACCAAGGCCACTGGAACGAGCGAGGATTGCTACGGGCCGCCGAGTTGTTAGCCTCGAAGTCTTCCTGACGTTCGTCTTGGTCTATGGTGAACTCGATGTTGCTGTCGATTGCTGCTTGGGCTGCCTCTAGTGCAAGCTGTGCAGCTACCTCTTGGGCAGCTTCATAGGTGCGCGTGATCTCTGACGTGTGGACGATGTTGTCCGCGCCCATGATCTGGACGGGCATAGCCACGTTGCCCTTGTAAGCGATAGCCCAGTTGTTCGAACCATCGTGCGCTGGGATTAGCGTCAGATCGTCAACGTCCTCGCCATGCATCTGAGCGAACTCTTGAAGGACAACCACGGAGGCATCCTCGAACATAGGCGGAAGGTGGACGTTACGGGTGTTGACTGAGACGCCGTTGATGGTCGTGTGACTTGCATCATAATCGGCAATCGCATTGGCAACCGCTTGCTTCTTGGGAACACCACGCGCAATGAAGAACTTAGCCAGAGCTTCTGTCTGACCAAGGGCTGCGCCACCGTTGGATATATCGTCACCGAACATTCCCGGCTCTATGCTGTTAGCCAGAGCTTCGAACTCAGCACGACCAAAGCTGTTCGCTGATGCAGTTCCAGCCGCAGTCGCAGGCTTAGAGGCCCGCATGAGAGCGTCCTCAGGTGAATAGCCATTCTCTTCCAAGAGCATCGCAGTGGACCAGACGTTCTCAGCATCGGTGTTGTTGATGTGCCGTGAACGAAGCTGAGGAGTTTCCGCTAAAGCCTTGTAGGTAGCATAAGCACCAAGGGCTGTTTCTGGTATACCTGTCGTGCCATCCTCAGATGTTGCAGCAGCTTCAGTCAGCGTTAGGTAACCATCAGACATGAGGTTCTCCCAAACGGGATAGGTCACGTCCACACCATAGCTCGAAAGCTGTTCAGCCATGACACTGGGCGGCGTCTCACGACGTGCCAACTCGTTCATGCTGCCTACGACCGCATCCTCAATCAGAGTCTGCCGAGTGATCGTCTGGGTCTTGCCTGCAGCATCCACATAAGTGAAGTCCTGAATGGCATACCCCTGCCCTGCCACGATAGCCTGCAGCGCCGAAGTCTTAATGGCGTCGATCTGCTGTGTGTTCTGGGCAGTGACTGTGGCCGCAACATGGGCGTCTGAGTTGGCCTTGACGAGGCGTTCGTACTCACCAATGCTGATCTGCTCTTGGTCCCGCATAGAGGCTGCAAGGTCCATGTCGAGTGTACCCGCAGCGGCGGTCTGTTGGAGACCCACGATAGTTGCCGTGTTCTCTTCCCGTGCTGTTGCACCTGCATTAGCCCGTGCCTGTTCGAGATACATGGCTGCCTCTTCGGCATACTGTTGGCGGCCCATATAAGAACCAACAACGGTACCATCCGGTCCAACGATCTCGGTGTTGAGCAGTTGGTCCAGTTCATCAACCTTGCCTTCTGCAGCGAGGCGTGAGGCAATGCCAAAGATGTTTGCATCCATCTCTGCGAAGGTCATGCCAAAGGCTTCGCGGTGTTCCCCTTTAAGGGCACCAATAGCGGCATTTAGATCGCCACCTTCGGCAACCGTTTGGTTCACAGTTTCATAAGCCATTGTGCCGAAGTTCTGGGAAACCCTGTCACGGGTCCATGTAGACTTCCACTCAGCGTGTTGGTCTTGAAGCTGGCCGAGGGTGCCCTGCATGGATGATCGGTAGCCCGACATGATGAACTCAGAGCCACCAAACTTGTCGAGGTCTTCCCCTGCAAAGTTCGCAATGAACTCGTCGAGGTTGCCGTTATGTTTGTCGAACTCGTTGTTGTAGCTGTCCACCAACTCACGCCGACGACGCTGTGCGAAGACGGTACCGAACTGCTTTTCAAAGGCTGCCTGATACCAAGGACTTTCGGTGTCCCTGATGGTGCCATCTTTGACAGCCGCTTGGGCAGCCTCAAAGGTCATGCCTTGAATTTCGTCGTAGGCGCGGTTCTCTTCTTTCTCTTGGTAAACCTGATGGAACTCTTCGGCATAGCCTTGGAGCTTAGGTGCAATGGAAAGAAGTGATTGAGCCAGTGCCCCGGCGCGTGATTGCTTTGGCGTGTAGACCGGAGCAGCATCCCTTGTTGGGCGGGCGACTGTACGTACAAGTTCAGGTTGGCCGAGGTCAGTGTTTACTTGAGGGCGCTGTGCCATGTTTATGTTCCTTTACCGCCCTGTCTGGTTGCGAATTTTCCAAGTGTCTTTGTATGCGCCTACGACGCTTGTTCCTGCTTGGAGAGTTGCACCGAGGAGTGATGGGTGTTGGGGTTGTTGACGTGTGTTGACTGCGTTGACGTAGCCACGCTGGATGGAGCCACGTTCGCGCTGCATCTGTTGGCCTGTGTTCTCAAGGTTCTGGTTCACGCTGTCGCGGATGCCAGCCTCTTGTCCAAAGATGTCACCAAGAAGGGCATCGACGGAGAGACCAGAGACACCACCTGCTCCGGCTGCAACACTCGCTGAGGCTGCTGCTTTCTGGGCTGCGGTCTGGTTTTCGTTGATCTTCTGGGTGGCTGCAGCTTTCTCTTGTTGACCCATCGACGTCATAGCGTCTTGGTCTTCAATCATGTACTGCCGCGCACGGTTGTTGGCCTCTGCGTTAGAAGCCTCCAAGGTTTTCGCTTGGACCGATGCTTGGTTGTAAGCAACTGCGGTGGACGCAACACCCAGACCAGCAGAGATCGCTGTGCCGTAGGTGCTGATAGCAGTGAACGCCTTGGCCATGAGGGCCATTGTGACGGGTTCGCTCATTTCATTATCCTTAAAAATTCGATGTAGGTTTGGCCATCCATTTGGTGGTGCTGGATGAACGTGAAGCCTATCTTCTTGAGCCATTTGATCTGCATGGTGTTGCGGGCATCTTTGAAGTTGGCCAAGACGGAGTAGCCTTCGCCGCACCATTGGAGCATCTCTTCGGTGAACCGTGTTTGGAACCGCCAACGGGGCATCGCTGCATTCGCTGTTAGGGTCCAAACAAGGCCAACCATAGGGTTCTCTGTAGGAGTGGAGCCGTAGACGCTGACAGGGCCTTGATCGGTATCCCATGTCATCATCTTCGCGCCCATGCCTTGAAGAGTTCCTTCGAGTTCCAGAGGGTCATACCCGCCAACCTCACGAAGGTCGTCGTCACGTAAATCAACCCAAACACGACTGAGGTCGCCTTGGGCATACGGCCTGAGGTTATCCCAGCCATGCTTGGAGTTTTTCATTACACTTTCCTTGATCTGGTGCTGTAGGTTGCTTCCCATTCGGCAGCCGTGAAGCTGGCAGGGAGTGGGCTATCGCATACGATCTTAATCAATGCGTCCACGTTGCGGGCCATGATGGGTACACGGACACGACCTGTAGGAAGGTTGAACCTCCCAATGGTGCCGCTCTCCACGCCCAACTGCCGACCTGTGAAGGTCTTCGTGTAGGTGTCCCTTCCGCGTGGCTTAGAGGTAATCTTGAAGAAACCTGCACGGGAAAAGTCGATGGACAGATAACGGAGTTGAAGGCGTCCTGCGCTGTCGGCTGTAACACCACCACCCGGCTCTTGTGATCGAAGATAGAACGTCGAGAACTGGTAGGTTGCGACATACTTCGTACCAATCAACAGCTTTACACCCGTCCAATCACCTCGAAGTCGAAGCTGGTTTGGGGCGATCTGTTCGTGGTTTACGATGATGCCTTCGTCATGCGTGAGGTCTCCCCCACGCACCATCACAATGGTCTCTTCGGTTGTACCAAAAGGAAGCGTGATGTTGGTGTAATCGCCATCAATGACGGACGTGATAAGGGCCTCAGTAATCCCCCGGTCAATCCGATATTGAAGAACGGAGTCTTCGTCGGTGCTTCCGCTCTCAAGGTTCACTCGTTCAAGAAACGTCTGCCCATAACGAGAGACGACCATGTAAAGGCTGCTCTCGATGAAGGATACGCTGAGGATATTATCGTCCGCGCCAAACTCCCACTTAGACCACGCCGACTGCAGCTTACCTTCGTTGTTGAAGAAGAAACGGTAAATCCACATGGCGTTCGTTTGCCCAGAAGCTAGGCAGACCAAAGTGTCCTCCGAAGAGGAAGCCGCCAGTTGTGTGAGAGAGCGTGGCAGGTAGCGAGGTGCGTGAGACGTGACGTCTAAGGCATCGTTCTGTTCATTGCCCTCTTGTACGAAGTATTCACGTAAACCAGAGAAGCTCCCACGGGGAACCGGGAAGTAGACGAACTGGCCCACCCCTACTGGCCTGACGTTGGTCAAGCTTTCAAAGGCTGTTGCCTGTGCCACTGAAACCGTCTGAGGTGTCAGAGTTCCGCCACCCTCTAGGACAAACTGAGATTGGTCCGAGAAGAGCAATAGGGTTCTGTTAAAGGGCACCGCGAAGTTCAAGATGGAGACCCGCTCAGAAGTCACCGCCACGTCGATTGGGTCAGTGTCCCGAAGCGATGTCGCTGTTGAGCGGTAGAAGTCGAAGTATTCCCCGTCCTGCGAAGTGATCACGTTCTCGTCTGCTACAAAACCAAGGCGGTTCTGAAAGAAGAAAATGTCCCTGATCTTGCGTGTCGTGAAAGATGGATGCGGTACCTTGTCCAAGTCACCAACCTCGCGGTCGGCCCATGTTGCTGCGTCAAAGGTGAATGTACCATCAGCGTTGCGTACCAGCGTGTGCGGCATAGTGGATGCGTCCATACGGAACGTCTCACCACCCTTTAAGTGTTCTTTCCAGACACCGACGCCGCCTATACCTTCCGCCTCAAAGCGCACGAAGTAGTTATCGAAGCTAGAGGATTGGTCTCCTACAACTTCCACATCGAAACCTTCAACGCCCTCTTCGGGCAGGTCACTGAAACGCTGAACCTGAGATTGGATAGCAACGATGTTCACGCCGCCTGTTCCATCCTCGGCTCGGACAGAGAACTCAAGGGTGTTTATCCGCTTGATAGACAGGACGTCACCTTTCTGGGTCATAACGAAACCCTCAGGTGCCGCACTCCAATAGCTATTCCAACTCGCCAGCAAACGAGACGCAATATAGTTGGTGTCAATCTGCGAGGTATGTGCTGCGTCTGAACCATTTGGTGTTGTGAAGGTTGCACACTGAATATCATCTACAAAGAGGCGATAAGTCTTACCGTAGTTGCCCCCTCGAATGTAGATCAGGGCCTCGTTAATGCGGTCGGGGGTTTTCGCCGGGTCAACCGCTACAGTCTTGTTCCTGTTCAAGATGAAGGTGTAATCAGCGACGGTCACTGCGCGGTAATCGTCAGCGTTGAAGGAGCTTAGGTAGCCCCAACCGTTTGGTGCTGTCACTGTGCGTTCGATGCCTGTGTTGGCTTCAAAGACACGCAACTGTCCACTACGAATAGCCACGATGTACCGTTCAGTCACGTCACGATTGATGGTGTGAATAAAGGCGTCAGCCCAATCAGCATTGTCAACCATAGCGAGGTGACGTGAGGGAGGACGAACTGTCAATCCATCCGCAACGGAAGACAGGAAGTTAACTTGATCTTCGGCCTGTGAAGCAAGTCGCAAAGTGGGCGGCTGCTGCGAGATACCGTTGATCAGGTTTGGAATGGTTGATGTCATCAACATTGTTTTTCACCTATCGAGTGTTGTGGATGCTGCGGACGCTGTTGCTATCGAAGAGGTAGTTCTTCTTCTTGACGCGGGTGTTGGCCCTGCGGTGTGCCCACATAGCTGTGCGTTCGTCTTCTGCTGTGATTGCATTCAGCATATCGGAGGCAACTGCGCGTCGTTGGAAGCGGCGGGCTGCGCGAATGGCGATGTACTGTCGGGTAACTTCTGGAAGGTCCATGAAGTCGAGACCCCAGATTACTTGGGCTTCAACCTCGGACTTCCCCGACATGTCATAACTGAATGTGGTGGTGTCATAGATACGGTTCCCGCGCACTGTGAGTGTCCGGTCGGTAGGGACTACGCTCAAGGCGTTCGGAGGCACCGTCGCTTCGAAAGGCGCAAAGCCTTCGGGAATAATCGGGTAGCGCTCGTCGGTGTTGAAAGTGTAACCCTCAACGAGAACTTCGCGGGTTACCTCACGAAGGGACGATATGGCTGTAATGGCGTCCACCACACCAACATCTTCGAGGGTGTTGATAGGGGCTTCGCCTACTATGGCCAACATTGAGTTGACCGCATTGAGTTCTGTAGTGGTTTCCATTGGAGGTTCCTCAAAGATCGAAAAAAACCCCCACCAAGAAATCAATCTCAGTGGGGGCTTGGGTAGCTTAGAGGCGGGCCAGTTCAACAGCAGCCTCAGGGCGCAGAACGCCGTGGCCTACTGCATAACGAGACACAACCTGTGTACCTAAACGACGTGGGTCGTAGTCCATGCGTGTGGACAGGTCCATCAACTGGACGGTACCAATCGCAGACTTGTGCATGATCAGGCCAGCAGTCTTGGAGAAGTTGCCAACGTAACCATCACGCGAACCACCAGCAACAGACGCCGAAGTGACGTTTGTCTTTGGAAGGTTGTTGGTCTTCACGATTTCGATACCAGCAACTTCGAAGACTTTGCCTTTAGCGAAGTCGCCGTTACCTGCAGAGAAGTCACGGTTGATGACTTTGTCCGACTGCACCAGAGTGTAATACTCAGCAGGTGACAGGTAAGCGACACGGTCAGCTTCTGGGATGTTCTTCTCGTCCATCAACTGAGCAGCAGCATAAAATGCAGCAGCCAGTTTGTCAGGATTAGCGAAGTCAGAAGCAACGCCCTCTGTGACGATGGAACCAGCAGGTGTTTCACCTGTGATGTTGCCAACAGCAGTACGGGCAGCGAGAACGCCAACCTGCAGGGCATGCTTGTCCCAAGTCTGGGCAAGAACACGACCAACTTCTGTTGAGTAGTGACCACGGACGTCGTAGTGGTTCTTGGCTTCGTCGATCTCAGCGATGAACACAGGAGAGATCAGCAAGTCGTCAATGACGATCACTTTCTCGTTGTGCTTGATTGTGCCGCCGAGGATTTCGTTGCCGGGTGTATGGTAGAAGGCAGATGCGCGGCCCATTACTGGGAACTGTGCGGACTTGCCGGAAGTGATGGAACGCGACATTACGCGGCCCTTAGTTACGTTCTCGGCTTCGAAGGTCGTCATGACCTCACCGGAGAAGACTTTCAGAAAAAGGTCGTCAGTGAGACCAGCACCATTTGCTTGGCCGAGAGCGGATACAACTGCATCAGTCATAGTGTATTTCCTTGTGAGAGAGTGGGTGACCTCTCCGCACCACTCACAGCGCAGCCCGGAGTTATCCGCCTCAGCGGGCAACGGGGCCTGATCGTAAGTTTGGTGGAGGTTCTGTTGACGCCGCCTAAAAAGGTCAGCACGTCATGTCTCAAAAGGAATGCAGTTAGGGTGGGGTGTGGCCTCTCAGCGTCCAAACGTGATTAGCGTCCAGTTCTGAGAGGCCTTCCATTCACCCCTGAAAGGAACCCCAGACAGATGTCTTAGGGCTAGTATGTGGGTGAATAGAATTTAGTAGAGGGAGCCATCGACAGGCACACCTCGGTTGCCGTTAGTTCCTGTTCGCTTCTCGTATGTACGCAAAGTGCCAAGACCCAAGATGCCACCAAGGACAGTCAGAAGGGTCGTCATATCGAGGTCTGGAAGGGTCGTGATAGGGAAGTCCACATTGAAGTAAGTGGTCAACGCCCAGATAGCGAAAACAAGAACAGGTTGGAGTACAAAGTTGTAGGCGAAGGCAAAACCACACACCCAGCCAATGAAGGGCCGCCAGCCAGACACGAAGATGTTCTCGTGCTTGGCTTCGACAGCGTTCACTGCAAGCTGGGCAAGCTGCCCCTTCTGCTGTAGTTCGATCAACCGTAGTTTCGCGTTGTCGCGTTCTTCATCAGTCGTGAAGAGGTTGTCGATAAGCTCGAAGAGGCCGCCTGCGATGTTGCCTACGTCCACGTTCACAAGGTTCTTGGACATAGGGTTTCCTTTTACATGACGTTGGAGCGGGACAACTTCGCCATGACGTCGGCACGGTAAGCTGCGTCACGCGAATAGCGAGGGTCTGACATCGCCTTGGTGACTTCCGCAGTGGACCGGAATACTTCACCAGTTGCTGCACCGCCACGCTTGCCAGCGACGAGGTTCGGGGTAGCGCCACCTTCAGCACGGAAGCGGGCATTCAGGCCTTGAAGGGCCATCTGAATTTGCACTTCGGAACCGCTGTCGATGGTTGCGTTGAATGCGTTGACTTCATCAGGCGACATATTCTCAGCGCCCCAACCCAGAAGGTTATTGAACGCTTCTTCGCCGCCAACGGTTTGGTGCATGTTTGAAACCAGACGTTCGCCAAGAGCCTGTTGACCTGCAACGTAGCTCTGAACCATGTCCTTCGAGATGCCCTGCTTCGCAAGAGCTTCATAGTCGGCTGCATCTAGATCGCCTTTGTCCACGATCTTCTGGCCAAGTTCGTCCATGTTCAGGCCAGCACCTTCGACAGCCTTATTGGCAGCCTCTTGGACTTCCTTAGTTCCACCCTCAGGTGTCGCCTCAGGTTTCGCCTCAGGTGTCTCTTTGCCACCACCAAGCTTCTTCTCAGCTTCTGCGTAGGCTTTGGCCATGTCTTCTGGCGTTGCAAACTTCTCAGGCAACCAAGCAGGTCGCTCAGAGGTTGCCTCAGGGGTTGCCTTAGGTGTTTCTTTACCTTCGGCCTTTGCCACCATTTCGTCGATATGTGCGGCGGTGTCTGACCCTTGCTCAGGGGTGATGTTCACTTCGGTCATGATTAGTCCTTAATCCACATTGTGACGCCAAAACGGACGACCTTACGGCCCCGGTCTTCGGCTGCTTCTGGGGCCACTTTCGCAGCCTTCTTTGTCTTCGGCGCTGGTGCTACCTCAGGGACAGTGGCGTTCGCCTCAGTCGCTGTTTCATTTTCCTTGGCTGCCATTGGCTTCCATTCCTTTCTGGGCAAGTCCGCCCATTTGGTTGATCATGTTAGGGAGACCCTGTTGCATCATCATCTGTTGTTGACGCTGTTGGGCTTCTTCTTCCTTCTGCTCTGGTGTCTTGAGCAGGCCTGTTGGGTCGATGCCGAGGGCCGCAGCACGGCGCTTGACGTAGTCACCCACGTTCGTTTCTGCCGCCAAAGCCTCAGGGCCGTAGAGATCGCGCAAGCCAGCGACCATGCGGTCAAGCTTGTTAAGATCACTCTGTCGGGATAAGGCGTCGATGCCAGTTGTGACGGTGGGTTGAACCAATTCCTTGGGCAGCTTCGGCAGACGCTTCTGCTTCACCAACCGCTCAATGGTAATCTTGACCAAAGGAAGCTGGAACTCTTGCGAAAGCTGCACGTAAACAGCACCAATAGTCGCCTCAAGGTCAGCCGCCATGTAGCGGATTTCCTCTGCGGTCACCCGTTCACCACTTCGTTGGATTGAAGAGTTCATCAGGAAGTGCTGCTCGATGCGGCGTGTGAGATCGTCGGCAAGGTTCTTCGCCACCTGTAGATCGGCGTACTTGTCGATACGAAGGAAGCTCACGTCGTCAGCAACACCGGATACGAATTGGAAGTTCTCGGCATTGGAAAGGTCTTCTTCATCAGTGACACCGTTAGGGTTCACCAATGCGACAACCTTCGCAGCACCTGCAGCGTACTCAAGGATAGCCTTAGTCAGATTTTCAAGAGACTTGAGGTCACCAAGAATGGTTTCCACATGGCTTCGGCCATAATCTTCACCATCAATACGGTTCCAGCGAAGAGCAAACCACGGACATTTGTCGATGGGATATGTACCTTCGGTGCCGGGAATATCCTTGTCGTTGATGGATTGCTTGACGGTCCAAACTTTGTCCTCACGAACGAGGTGTGTATATAGCTTGGCGGTCTTATCCATCGCCTTCATTGCACCTTCGGCATTTGCTTCCGAGGGAGCCTCAACAAGGCCAGCGATTTCAGGTGGAAGCGTAGCGAGAGCCACCTCTTCGTGTGTGATGATCTCGATCTCATTACCCATTGGGTCACGCGAAACGACGTAGTTATCGAGTGTGAAAATCTTGATGCGGAGGTCTTCCTGCACGTAGATCAAGACGTTACCGCCGACGATCAAATGCATGGTGCCCTCAGAGAAACCCATACGGGTACCTGCGGTTTCCACCGAACGGGAAGCTGTGCGCTCCACCATAGTCAGGGCTTGCTCGATCTCTGCCCGTGCTTCGGGATTGGACGACAATTCTGCGAGTGTGTATTCCTCAATGTCCAACCGGAAGAAAGGCTCGTTTGGTGGCATCAGAGTGGTGGCGGCTTTGGCAGTTAGACCAATGCAACCTCGCGCTCCAACGCTTTGAAACGGCTGCTTCAACGGGCTAGACCCAGAGTGCCCTTCTGGTGTGATCAGCGATGGAATTGTTAGCGCTGAGTTCTCACGGGCACGGGTAAGGAATGGCTCACGGCTGCCTGAAAGCTGTGTGTAGCGGGCTTGCGTAGTAGCCATTTTGGTTTCCTTTTATTTCATGGGGACGTTGATGCCAGCGCCGCCTTTGCTGGACGCGCCACCTGCCGAATTTGGATCAATGCGGAGGGAGTTGCGGCCACGCTTCTTGCGCTGTTCTTGGTTGCGTTCTTCATCACCAAGCTCACGCCGAGGCGGCTCTAGGTTCATTGGGGTCGGTGCCTGTGCGCGGGGCTTCGGCATCTTCGGAGCTTTGGGCATGCTCATTTGTTCATCCTTCTAGAATGTTCTGTTTTCTGTGGTGACTGCGCAGGAGGTCCAAAACCCTTTGCTCACCCATCAGCCCACCAACCTCAGTGAGGGTGATTTCTGTGCTGCGGGGAGCTTTGTCGGGAAATGCAGTCTCTAGCGCCTTGAGAAGCTCTTCCGAAACATGCGGAAATTTCTTCATAGGTACCTCTTTGGGCTAGTATGTGTGTGAATGAGGAGACACCCCCAGCAATCTAATGCTGAGGGCGGTTGTTTAGAGACGACGACCTTTGGCCTGCATGTCCTTGAGACGGTCCAAAAACAGTTGGCATTTGTTGAGGTCGTAAGAGTGGTCGATGCCTTCCTTCTCACCAATCCGATAGAGGGCCTTGAAGAGGTTGCCACGGGCGAAGGACATTTCCTTGTGTTCGATCAGATCATTGAGTTCTGTCGCGCCCTTAGGCAGGAAGTAGTAACTTGAAGATGAACCATCAGACTTCACCTTTGCGGGTGCCGAGGGTGCAACCCCAACGCCAACTTGAAGGCGACGACCAGCGGCGCTGTCAAGGATGCTGTCTGCCTTTGAACCAAAGGTCACTTCGTTTGCAACATATTGGTGGGGGACATGGGCTTGTGTGAAACTGCAGCGGATGCGGTGATATTCACCTTCCTCTACTGCGCACTCAGGACACTTGGTTGCCATAGGATGGGTTCCTTTTTCTTAAAGTCATATTCAGTTGATCGGAGGATGCGGGCCACTTGGAATTGGACGATTGCATCCGCTTCGGAGACCCCTGCTTTGGCGTAGAGGGACACGATGCCAGACCAGAGATCGGGGGCTTCGCGTTTGACCCAGCGAGATTTCTCAACGCCTTCGTCTTTGCCTGTCTTCGGGGTGTAGCTTTCGTTGACGAACATGAACGGCTCGTCGAGGAACCGTGAGGCGGTATCCATGCCCCATCCGGGACAACCTTTGTATCCATCGACAGCATCACCTGCGATACCCTGTTGAAGGTGCCACCTGTCGGCAGCCTCTTTGGTGATCTCTTGGATGCCGAGGACGGAGTGGTGCCAAAGGTAAACCAAGCCGGGAACGGTTTTGAGGTCTTTATCAATCGTCGCCATGATGCGTTCACCGGGCCACCGCTCAGAGAGACCTGAGAGGATACCAAGTAAATCGTCACCCTCTAGGCCGGGTCGTTGCCATGCAGCATACTTCTCCCGAAGATAGTCACGCGCTTGGGGAAGCAGTATGGGTCTCTCGGTCTTGCTGCGGTTGCCCTTGTAGGTAGGCAGTACGTCTGTGCGCCAGTTATCTACATCAGTGAGACAACAGACGATCTCGTCAGCTTGTAGATCATCCCTTAATTCTTCGAGGGATAAGTCGATGTGCTTGCGGGCAGTCTCGCCATCGGCCTGTGCTGTCCACCGTGCGCCATCAAGATCGTCAGTGCCCCAATTTTCCCAAGTCTGGGAACCTGCGGCAGCACGGAAGGCAACAACGTCAGCATCGACGAAGACGGTTCGTTTAGGTTTTGTCATTGGGTACCATCCAGTCTGTGTTGGAGATTTTGTTGGAGTAGTAGCGATACATGGCCTCCATCTCAGGGACGGTGGCATTATTTTTCAGTGTGTTCGCTCTATGTGAAATGACCTCGCAATTCCCGCGAGTGTAGCCCATTGCTGGTACGATCTTGTCTAGTGATGGGGAGTTGCACGTCGGCTGACCAAAGGAGAACTTGATTTCGATACCGAGTACAGGGCACACATCAGGGATGTGGATGTCTTCAACAGTGAGGTTGAAAGGGAGGTCGCCTATCTTCGCACGGGACCGGGCACTGGTTAGCATCCGCCGCTTATAGGCGAGGATACCAATAGCGGTTCCTTTGGCCAACGCCGCTTTCTCCTTTGTGTTACGTTTTCGGTTGGATTTCCTTCT
>Ga0209199_1001712_pt1 | contig 25277 bp, 21 predicted proteins | sample COGITO_mtgs_1105_7_FD_184805 | JGI IMG/M metagenome (GOLD analysis project Ga0209199, IMG submission 184805) | Pelagic marine microbial communities from North Sea - COGITO_mtgs_110523 (SPAdes) (version 2) | ecosystem: Environmental > Aquatic > Marine > Epipelagic ...
AAACCATCAAAATCATCATCACAAATAGATAAAGAAGTCATCACACTAGTAGAAGGTAATGGATCTACAATAAGAGTAAATTGAGTGGTTTCGTAGCACTGTGAAAAACCGTTTGGCTCTACACGAACGTAAATTGTTTGTTGATTGATGACTGAATTTATAAAAGGCATTAAAAGAGGAGCAGATCCAATATCTGCATCTGCTTGTGAGCTATAATAAGTAACTGAAAACATAGTTGAATCCTGACCATTCAAAATAATATTGTCATACCCCGTAAAATCAAATACCGTAAATCCATCGTAATCATCATCGCAAACGGCCAAGTTTGGGGGTGAAGTCGCTAAAGCAGAAGGGGCCACTATGAGGTTAAACAAAGCCATATCTGTAAAAGAATAGCATTCAGAATCGTTAATACTCTGAACGCGCACAAAAATAGGCTGTGGATTTACTGTATTAGTAAAAGAACTCGTTAAGGCTCCCGAAACTGAAGCTGCATCCGCAGCAGACAAATGATAAGTAACGGCGTATAAATTAGAGTCCTGTGCACCTAAAATATCTAATGTGAGACTCTCTAAGTCGAACGCTTCAAAGCCATCGTTAGAAAAATCGTCACATACAGCTAGATTAGCTGGCGTGTTGATGTCAGGCCCATCACTTAAGCTAATTTCAAAAGGGGCTGTTTGATAACAAATCCCCGTAATAACGTCCTCAATTCGAACGTATATAAGCTCGGGGTTTGTAATGTTTGAATAATTTTGTGGCGTACTAATAGAGTTGTTGTTATTTTCTGCGTCAGTTTCGTTTGTGTGATAACTAATCATATAATCTGCTGAGGGGAGCCCTCCTAATACAAATACGTCATTTAAAGTTAAATCAAAAGCATTCCCAGGCGAATTACAAATGTTAAGATCTTGAATGTTTGAAATCACTAATGGGCTTGGAATAAACTCAACAAAAACAGTGTCTGAAACCACACAGTCCTCATTGTAAATTATATCAGCTGTATAACTTCCTTCTTCGGTAACATTAAGGACAGAGCTTGTTTGGTTAGGGATCTCAACCCCTTCAAAATACCAGACATGATCAGCTGCAGGAAGTTGAGTGTCGAGAGTTGCGGTATCGCCGTAACAAAGCGCTGTGCCGGATTCAATAGTAATATCATCCCCTATGCTGCCGCCAACCTCAAAACTCCCTGCCTCAAGAAAAACAGCTGAATCATAATTTGTATCTAAAGCATCCGCGATTACTAACTTAATTGTGTATAAATTGTATGGAGTTACTGAACTTTGTGCGGCCATGCTCACGGTATGTCCCCTAAAATCCGTTGGACTTTCATTGACTGGTAAGCCAATGTCTCCTGGGAAACCAGTATCTCCGTAATAAGCAGCAAAAAAAGGTGCATTTGAGGAAGGACACTCTGGATTATAGGCGTTATCTCTTACAGACAATACAGAAATAGGATCTGTTGTGGAAGGGACAATGGCTAAGTTTGTAGTTATCCCTGTAGCGACATCTGTTAATAGAAACGCAAATGAATCTGTATATTGACATTGAAAGGATCCGTATTCTTCAGAAGCGAATAAAAAGTTAAAACTAATATTTTCAGAATAGGGAGTGAAATCAAATTGAATGTACGTAGCATTATTTGTATCTCCAAAGGCCAAGTCTGGAATGACATTTTCTAAATCAGCGTCTCCAGGCCAATCAAAACTTCCATCGCCAATTGTACCATCTTCAGGACCTTCAGCTGACACGGCATTTCCAGTTGATAAAATAATTCCTTCTGTAAAAGGGAAGTTTTCTCCATTACTAGAAAAGTAAGCAATTCCGTTGGTAGACCCAAAGTCAGAGCCTGTAGAGGTCACTATATTAGAGATGTCAGCGCATGGAGAGTCTATTAAAACATCTTCAACCAGTTCGTTCGTTGTAAATGTCGTTTCATCTACTTCGATATAATCTCCTAGTACTTGAACCGTCAATGTTGTGGTATCAGAACAACCCAATGAATTTGAGTCGGTTACTGTAAGTGTAACTGTATAAGTACCAATCGTTGTAAATGTATTATTAACTGAAGTTCCTTCAGCGGTATTCCCATCCCCAAAGTCCCAATCATAACTAGCTCCTGTGCCGTCTATTGAAAAATTTGCAGTTCCATCGAATATGACATTGTCGCCTTGGCCAATAACTAAAACTCCCGTTGGACTGACAGCTGGAATTACATTTTCTATAAGTGCTTCAATATCTTGACAAGGTGATTCACAGGAAATATTAGCTGCAAAGCCTGCCATGTTAACCCCTCCATTACTCACAAATCTCAAGGTTAAGCACCCTGAGGTATTGGCCGCTGTGATGGTCCCTAGGGTTTGTGTCCCTGAATAAGTTCCTAATATGGGATCTGATGTTGTTGTGCCGTTGAATATGGTCAACTCATCAGTGCCACTGCCCTGTGTAACAAATGATATAAACTCTAAAACGGTCGAGGTGCCACTTCCATCAGGACAAATAGTCAAGGTGTAATCTTCATTGCTAGAGTAGTTGTCCAAGTCGCCTCCTGAATCATATAAGACCCCTTCACATTGAGTAAAAGTCCCATTGGTCATGTCAATATTTGAATTAGAGGATGTACAATTAATTTTTGAGGCATCAATTTGGTTTTCAAGCACGTTTAAGTAAGCTTGGACATCTCCCATTTGTTGTTCTGTAAACATATACATACAAGCATCATCCGAATAATCCATGTAATTCATAGTGAGTGCTTTTTCACCAGCTTCACAACCGTCAATTGACCCTGCTACTGAACAACTGTAATTTGGAGATTCAATGTTTGGTGTATCTGTGAATCCATCATCCGAAGCACAGCTTCCTGAGAACGTATGTTCCAAAGTGAAAAAGTGTCCAAGTTCATGAGATAAGGTTCGGCCTAAATTGTAAGGAACGCTAGAAGTGTAACCTGCACAACCAGAGGCTGTTGAACCAATCGCAAACGTGTTTAAAACCACACTATTTCCTGCGGCGATGCTACCGCCCAAAGGAGAATATCCGAGGACTCCACCACCAGCATCTTTCACAAGAATATTTAAGTAACCTGACCAGTTAGCGTCGGAATCCCCTCCACCACCAAAATCATACCCAATGGTTACGGCGCGACTTCCCTCAACCAACTCTGGATCAATGGGAGTTCCAGCAGCAGCGGAAGGGTGGTTTTGAGTGGCTATACAAAATTGGATGTCAATCATACCTGAAGTAGTATTTGGATATAATGCACTGTCTGATGTCCAATTTGAAATATCAGCATTAACCCCCTGATAATCGGCATTAACACGGTCAATCTGGTCTTGAGCTAGGGCTTCTAAACAGGCTCTATCTTCTTCATCTCCATCTGGAAAATGTACAGCAACGGGAATAAACAAAGTGGCCATTCGAAAAGAGCGTTTAGACCGCTGAACTTGCTGCTCGACTTTGAACCTTCTTTGATTTGAATTGTAAACTTTGAGTTGGACAGGGTCTTTTTTTAAGGACTCCATATAAGCTTCCATTCCACAAGTACGTCCTTGAGCATTTAACGTTGAGCAACAAGAGAAAAGTACAAAAAATAAAAGAATAAAATATTTCAAAATAAACAGATTAAGGGCCAAATATAAAGATTTGTTTTGTTTAATAAACAATCCTGTAATAATAAAGAATTTGTGTTCGCTCTAATCCCGTTTAAAAAGACATAATCTTCTCTTAAGTTTATTATCTTTGCTAAAAATATTACAATGACTCCATTTACTATTTCCATTCAACAAACTAGCAACCCAAAAATTATAAAATTTGAGACAAATTCATTTTTAACGAAATATGAAAGTTTTGAGTTCTCAAATATAGATGACGCCAAAAACTCCCCGCTGGCTCAGCAACTTTTTCACCTGCCGTTTGTTAAAAAAATATATATATCTGGTAGTTTTATCGCAATCGAGCGCTATGACATTATTGAATGGGACGCGGTGCAAACAGAAGTTGGTGAGCAAATCGAAAACTTCCTTAACCAAGGTGGTGCAATTTTAATCAATGAAGAAAAAAAGAAAAACCCTGTGACGGTTTATGCTGAAAGCACCCCCAATCCAGGGGTTCAAAAATTTGTAGCCAATAAAAAATTAGTCGCTCAAACATTTGAATTCACATCCATTGAGGAGGCTAAGCTATCCCCTTTTGCAACGGCCTTATTTCAGTTTCCTTTTGTAAAATCGATTTTTATTGATAAAAACTATGTCTCTGTTACCAAGTATGACATTGTTGAATGGGAGTCTATTACACTCGAACTAAGAGAGTTTATCAAATCTTTTATTGAAGACGGAAAAGAAATGGTTTCAGCATCTGCTGCGAAAAATTTAGAAAAAACAACGACTCAGTTAGACACTGCATACGAAGCCTTGGATGACACTTCAAAAGAAATTATAAATATTTTAGAAGAGCATATAAAACCTGCGGTGGCCAGCGATGGTGGAAACATTGTATTTGAGTCCTATAACGCCGACACAAAAACAGTAAAGGTTATTTTGCAAGGAGCCTGTAGTGGATGCCCATCCTCTACCTATACATTAAAAAGTGGTATTGAAGCCATGTTGAAAGAAATGCTAGCAGGAAGAGTAGAAATCGTAGAAGCAATTAATGGGTAATTAATTAAGTTTTTAAAATTAAAAAAAATCGGAAACCTCTTTTCCTATTAAACTCCCTATAGCAACTCCCATACCCCCCATCCGAACGCCGCAATATACATGTTCAGATAGTTGTTTAACAATAGGCTTTTTTTGGGAGCCTACCCCCATAATACCTGACCAACGGTGCTCAATTTCAAAGTCTATTTCTGGTAGTATCGTGTGCTTCAGCAGGGTTTCAAGTGACTGTTGTATCGTTTGCGTCTGGGCTAATTCGGTGGTCGTCTCCCCCTTAATATCTAAGTTTCGCCCCCCCCCAAAAAGAATGCGATTGTCTATGTTTCTAAAATAATAATACCCACAATCTAAATGAAAAGCACCTTTAATCTGCAGGTTTTTTAAAGGCTTCGTGATTAAAACCTGAGCTCTTGCTGGCTGTACATCCACGTTTATTAATTGCTTAGCAAATCCATTTGTAGTGAAAATCAACTTTTGAGCCGAAAACTCAAAATGGGATGTTTGAATTGAGACTTTATCGGAATGTTCCAAATAGGTTTCGACTTTAGTATTGTTTAAAATAATGACGCCAAGTTCTTGCACTCTCCTTATTAGTGCCTGCATCATTTTTCCCGTATCAATTTGACCTTCAAATTGATTACGAATGTATTGATTTTGAATTCTAGAGAAATTAAAGTGGTTAGAAACACTAGAAAACACATCCGCCTTAAAAATGGGTTTCAACAATGAGTTTACCTCTTTCATGTTTTGTAAACAGGTATCAAACAGACGTTGGTCTTTTTTCAAAAACAATTCATAGCCTCCTAGCTGTTGGTAAGAAAGAGCCTTGTCTCCAAGCGTACTTCTTAAAAGCTGAAGTCCTCTGTGGCGTTGACTAACAAGCTCCAAAACCTCCGATTCAGTGTGTGATTCGAGGTCTTTTAAAATCTCACTTAAACTGCCAAAACAGGCAAAGCCAGCATTTTTTGTGCTTGCTCCTTGTGGAAAAAGTCCTTTTTCAAGAATTACTATTTTGGCATTTGGTTGTTTTGTTTTTAGATGAAGTGCTGTACTTAACCCAACAATTCCGCTTCCAACAACTGCATAATTAACATTGTTTAACCAGGTTTTTCGTTCCCAATAGGATAAATTCATGCCCTAAAATTACACTATTTTATTGAAGTATCTGCTAATTCATTTTGAAGTCTTCATGTGATAACCTGAAAACTAATAGTGCTGCCTTTTAGATAATAGTAAACCGTATTTTGTCCTTTAGTTGTTTCTGAGCTAGAGTGTTTATTGCTACTTTGGTGAGCTGTAGAATACGGGGATAGCCCCCCGTTATTTGGCAGTCTCGCATCAAGATAATTAATTTTCCTCCAGGCGTAAGCTGTACAGTTCCGGGAAGTACCAGCGAGGTTATAATTGGATCTAATTGGTTGCTGAAATTTTCTTCTAAAGGAAAAGCCATTCGGTTACTTTCCTTTGATATAGTAAAAGACATTGAGCCCAAAGTTTCTATTTGATGTGTTTTGAGTTGATTGAATTCTGGCCCTTTAAATGCCTTTAAAAATATCTTTTCAGGGCTTTCTATACGCCCCTTAACAACAGCGTTTGATTTTAGTTTTATGGGAGACTCGTCGATTGCTAGTTCGTCCCCTTTTGAAATTCTAAAGCTTTCAGTAACCCCTTGGTACATGCTTCGGCTATTCAGTATTTTAGGTGTTTGAATTCCCTTGCTAACAGCCAAATAACTGCGACTGCCTTGGATCGCTCTGTGTAAGATTAACTCATCTCCAGCATGAACAGGAATAGTCGTGTACATCTTCACGGGGCTGTTGTTAAGTCGTGGGCTCATATCTGCCCCCGTAATGCATAGATTGGTACTTACCTTGAAGCGAAAATGTCCCCCTTTTAGTGTCATTTCTAAGACTGCACAATCGGAGGTATTATTTAATATCGCATTTGCAATACGAGCAGAAGTTTGATCCATACAACCAGAAACAGGAACGCCATAATGAAGAGACTTAAAACGCCCTAAATCTTGAACACTTGTGTAGAGCCCTGGCTTGATGACTTGTATCATATCTGCTGTGTTAAAAACGCGTTGGGCTCTGAGGCTGCTAGCTCAGCATGCTTATGGGCATCAATGGGATAAAATTGAAGCGTGTCTCCTGGTTCTGCAAAACAGGGTTTTTTGTGATTACTCTTAAATAGCTGAACGGGGCTATTCCCAATAATAGTCCAGCCACCAGGACTGTCCATAGGATATATTCCTGTTTGTAGGCCACCGATACAAACAGCCCCTGCAGAAACATGAGGTCGAGGGATTAATTTCCTTGGAAATGCCAATTGTTTATCGAGACCTCCTAGATATAAAAAGCCTGGAAGAAACCCAATAAAAAACAGCGTGTACCTTGGCATGCAATGACGTTGAATCACCTCTTCTTTGGAGAGTTTTAATTTTTCACATAACTCCGCTAAGTCAAGAGCAAAGTGAGCATCGTAACAAACGGGGATTTTCCAATTTCTATTTTTTCTTTTTTTGATTGGCGTTTCACGACTGTAGATAGATTGGAGTTGGATAACGTATTGCTCAAAGCACATAATTGTAGCTTTATATTGAACCAACAAGGATTGGTAGGCGCTTACCGCCTGATCAATATATGGGGAGCTCTCACTTTTTTCAATTTTTGACTTAAAATGAGTCAGATCCTCTAGAATATCTTGGCTAATTTCTTTGGGCCATTCTACAAGAATAGAGTTCTCATTAAACTGATGGTATTTCAATGCATATCGTTCTGATTTCATTCAATAACGATCTTTAGTTTGAGGAGTCTTTCTTTTAAAACGCTTAGAATTGCAACTGCATCAGGGTGGTCGCCATGAACACAATACGTATCAGCAGTAATGTTAAGATCAGTTCCTGAAATCGTTTTTATTTTCTGTTGTTGTATCATTCGTAAACTATGACTTATAAGGTCTTCAAGGTTTTCAAGTAATGCATTGGGCTCACTTCTTGAGACCAGACTAAAATCATCGTTATAAGCTCTGTCTATAAAGACTTCATACCGAATGGGAATCCCTTCTTGAATTGCGATGGCTTCAATTTCAGAGTTTGGAGGCACATATAAGCATAAAGGTTCTTTGAAGGATTTTATAACCGCAACCAGTAGTTTTGCTATTGCTGTGTTTTTGGCAACTAAATTATATAAAGCCCCGTGTGGTTTCACGTGGTGTAAATAAACATTCAAGCTTTTTGCTATAGTTAAGACCTCATTTATTTGAGATTTTAAGGAGGTAACTAATTCATTTGTTGGAAGAGCCATCTCTTTTCTTCCAAAATTTTGAGGGTCAGGAAAAGACGGATGTGCCCCGATTTTTACATCGTTTTTTTTCGCAAGTTGAATGACCGTTTTAATGATTTCTGGACTCCCTGCATGGCCACCACAAGCAATGTTACATGAGGATAAATAGGGCATCAATTCTGCCTCATTTCCAATTCCCTCCCCTACATCCGCATTAATATCTATTGTGATTTGATTCATCTTTTGCTTATTTACAATAAATTAAAAACAGACAAAATACTCTTGAGTCCAAGAAAAAGAGTCAGAAAAACAATAAGGAGCCCGAGTAGGTTTTGTATGAGAGAATTTTTATAAGTTCCAAATACCGATGCCTTGTTCATGATCCAAAGTAAAATACCGGCGATAAGCGGGAGTATAATTCCGTTTGTTACTTGAGCAAATTGAATGATCGTTATAAGTTTAATCCCCATTGATGAAACTAGCACTCCAAGCATGAGAACACTGATCCAAACCGATCGGAATTGCATTGACTTTAGTTTCGTATTCCAACCAAAACATTCGCTAGCAACATAGGCTGCTGCCAAAGGGGCTGTAATCGCACTGGTTAACCCTGCGGCAAAAAGCCCGATCCCTAAGAAGTACTTTGCAAAAGAACCAAATATGGGCTCCAAGCCGATCGCTAAGTCTGCGGCATTCTCTGCCGTATTCATTGGAGAGGCAGCGGCGGTAATAATAATACTCAAGGAAATAAGACCTCCTACACACATGGCAATGACCATGTCTTTTCTAGCAAATTTTAAATCCGACTTTTTACGCCATTTTTCTTTTACTAGCGATGAGTGCAAGAAAAGGTTATATGGAACAATTGTGGTTCCTACGAGCCCTATAATTGTCAAAAAACTTCCTTTCGGAGCCGTAAAACTAAAAAGTCCATTAGCAATATCGAGCAAATTCGGCTTGGTCAATAAGGCTGTTGTTAAGAAAGAGATACTCATGAGCAGTACTAAAAAAATCAAACCTCTTTCAAGTAGTTTATAACTCCCAACATAAAGGACGCAAAAAGCAATGAGACCCATTGCAACACTTATGAGATTAAGATGAAAACGACCAAGACTTAAATCCCATTTACCAATAAGTGTTTCTAGGCCTAAAACGCCTCCGCTAATATTTCCTGCTTCGTAAGCAGTATTGCCAATTAGAATGGCTGAAAGTATGAGAGAAAAAATAAGGGCCTTTAAAAGCGGATTTTTAATTTCTTCACGCAATAATTGGGGGATGCTTTTTTGCGTAATAATACCAAGGCGCACAGACATTTCTTGTAATATTATCGCTGCCAGTATTGAAAATAAAACGGCCCACAACAGAGACATCCCATAATAGGCACCACTTATGGTGCATAAAGTAACCGTTCCAGGCCCAATAAAGGCCGCAGCAATTAAGGGCCCTGGACCTGTGTTTTTTAAAACATTTATAATTCGTTTGTACATTTTTAAGAAATAAGAGAGTCCTATTAAAAACGGTAGGGCTTCTTTTTTTTGTGGTCGCTACGAAAACTCTAAATTAGAAAGATCTAGGCATTCTATTAAAAACCCCAAAAGAAGCTAAAATAAAGGTACAATAAAAATAACAATGTTTGACGACGGCTCTTAAAGCTTCATGCAAATTAAAACGATCTCATTCTCAATTTAGGTGGATCTAAACATAAACTCCATTACAATTCATCAAAGCCAAAAAAAAGAAGGGTTCATAAGCGCTTTTTTTTAATCAACTTGTTCGTCAATGTCATTGCAAAAAAAACTCCGAATTAAAATTCGGAGTTTTTTTTTATTTAGGCTTCATTAATGGGCTTCATTTCAAAGTCTTCCATAAATTTAGTTGTATAATTTCCAGCAATATATTCTGGATGGTCCATTAACTGACGGTGAAATGGAATGGTCGTTTTAATGCCCTCAATCACAAATTCATCCAAAGCTCGCTTCATTTTATGAATTGCTTCTTCCCTTGTTTGAGCCGTTGTAATTAATTTAGCGATCATTGAATCATAATTAGGTGGAATACTATAACCTGCATAAACATGCGTGTCTAGCCGGACTCCATGACCTCCAGGCGAATGTAGGGTTGTTATTTTTCCTGGGGACGGTCTAAAGTCATTAAACGGATCTTCAGCATTAATTCGACATTCGATAGAATGCATACTTGGAAGGTAATTTTTTCCCAAAATTGCAACCCCTGAAGCCACTAATATTTGCTCGCGAATAAGGTCAAAATTAATAACCTGTTCAGTGATCGGGTGTTCAACTTGAATACGAGTATTCATTTCCATGAAATAAAAATTTCGGTGTTTATCAACCAGAAATTCAACAGTCCCAGCCCCTTCATACTTGATGAATTCTGAGGCTTTAACCGCTGCTTCGCCCATCTTTTTCCGTAGTGCTCTTGTCATAAAAGGAGACGGCACTTCTTCTGTTAATTTTTGATGGCGACGTTGGATGGAGCAGTCTCTTTCTGACAAATGACAAGCATCCCCATTAGAATCTCCTATGATTTGAATTTCAATATGACGTGGTTCCTCAATGAGTTTTTCCATGTACATATCGTCATTTCCAAAAGCTGCTTTGGATTCTTGACGTGCAGAATCCCATGCATCTTTAAGGTCTTCTTTTTTCCATACGGCACGCATCCCTTTTCCTCCACCTCCGGCAGAAGCCTTTAGCATTACAGGATAGCCTGTCTCTTTGGCGGTTACTTCACATTCTGCAAAAGTTTCAATTACACCTTCACTTCCAGGGACACAAGGGACCCCAGCTAATTTCATCGTTGCTTTTGCGTTGGCCTTGTCGCCCATTCGATCAATCATTTCTGGAGATGCACCAATAAATTTGATGCCATGTTCTTCACATATTTTTGAAAAGCGTGCATTTTCAGATAAAAAACCATATCCAGGATGAATCGCATCCGCGTTAGTGATTTCTGCTGCGGCAATAATATTAGATATTTTCAAATAGGATTCGCTGCTGGCTGCTGGGCCTATACAAACGGCTTCATCTGCAAATTTAACATGGAGGCTTTCAGAGTCGGCTGTCGAATAAACTGCGACTGTTTGAATGCCCATTTCTTTACACGTTCTTATAACTCTTAGAGCTATTTCGCCACGATTGGCTACTAGTATTTTTTTAAACATAACTTTTAAGCTTTTAAAATGTCAAATTCCAAATTCTACAAATAGGATTTGTTTTTGGAATTTTAAAATAAGGTTATGATGGATCTACTAAAAATAATGGCTGATCAAATTCTACTGGAGACGAATCGTCCACAAGAATTTTAACAATCGTTCCAGTGATTTCAGACTCGATCTCATTGAATAGTTTCATGGCTTCAATGACACATAAAACATCGCCCTCTGAGATTGACTGCCCTACCTCAACAAACAAAGGTTTGTCTGGGGAAGGTCTTCTATAGAACGTTCCGATAATAGGGGATTTGACGGTGATGTATTTAGAATCCTCAACTACTGGAGCTGCAGCGGCAACTGGCTGAGTCTGGGCAACCTCAAGAGGTCCAGCTGTAGTAGCTGCTTGAGTTATAGGGGCAGCGACTAACTGCTGTACCATGGTGTTAGCTGTTGGACCGGTTTTAATCGTAATTTTGAAATCATCCGTTTCTAATTTCACTTCACTTGTGCCAGACTTGGCTACAAATTTAATTAAATTTTGAATTTCTTTTAAATCCATAATTGTAGTTTTTAGTGTTTAGTTAGTTTTTATATTTAAGAGTTGTAGGCCCATTTTAGGTAAATAGACCCCCAGTTAAATCCACCACCAAAGGCAGCGAATATTAAATTATCTCCTTTTTTTAATTTTGATTCGTAATCACTTAAAAGTAACGGTAAGGTACCGGAGGTCGTGTTGCCATATTTTTCAATGTTCATCATTACTTTTTTCGGATCCAGATTAATTCGATTGGCAGTCGCGTCTATGATGCGCTTATTCGCTTGGTGGGCAACTAACCAATTTATTTTGTCATTGTCTAAGTTATTGCGGTCTAATATTTTTACGGCCGCATCTGCCATATTAAAAACAGCGTTCTTAAATACTGTTTTTCCATCTTGATATATAAAGTGGTTTTTTTCTTTAAGTGATTCTTCAGTAATTGCATTGGATGAACCGCCGTGTGTACCTCGCAAGAATTCTCTCCCTGTTCCGTCACTTCTTAGATATTCATCTTGCATTCCAAGGCCCTCTTCGTTTGGTTCAAAAAGAACGGCGCCAGCGCCGTCTCCGAATATAATACAGGTGGCTCTGTCGTCATAATTAATCATTGAAGAGTTTTTGTCTGCTCCGATTAAAAGGACTTTTTTATAAATCCCAGATTCTATATAACGAGCTACAATTGACATTCCAAACAAAAAGCTTGAACAGGCTGCATCGATATCAAAGGCAAATGCATTGGTCGCTCCAATTTCTGAGGCAGTATAAGCAGAGGTAGAAGCCGCTTTCATGTCTGGAGTCGCCGTGGCAACAACGACAAGGTCTATAGTCGTGGGGTCTAGATTCTTTTTATTAATGAGGTTTTTGGCCGCTTGGATTGCCATAAATGACGTCCCCTTGTTTTCTCCTTTGAGGATTCGACGTTCTTTAATACCAGTTCTTGAAGTAATCCAGTCGTCGTTTGTGTCAACCATTGTTTCCAATATCTGGTTGGTTAATATAAAGTCTGGCACATAGCCACCGACAGCGGTTATTGCAGCTGATATATTGGTCATATAAAATTTTTAACTTTGATTTTTTGATTCAAATTTGATCAAAAACAACCAAAAACATGTCAAAAATACTCATTTTTGATTAAAAAAGACTAAAAAGTTGTTTTTTTTAGGTTATTTTTAAACAGCCGCTTTAAAACAGAAAAAACGCTCTTAAAGAGCGTTTTTTTTAATTTGTAAGTAAAACCTACTAAGCGGCGTTTTCTTCTGCTGCTGTAGTGTCTACTAAGACTTGTCCTCTATAGTATAATTTTCCTTCGTGCCAGTGTGCTCTGTGGTATAAGTGCGCTTCACCAGTTGTTGGGCAGGTTGCTATTTGAGGCGTTGTTGCCTTGTAATGGGTACGTCTTTTATCTCTTCTTGTTCGGGAGATTTTTCTTTTAGGATGTGCCATTTTCTATATTATTTATCCGTTATTAATTTTTTTAATGCCTCCCATCGAGGATCTATATCTTCTTTTGGGGTATTATCTTCTAAGCTTTTTGGGCTTAAGTCTTCAAGTTGTTTTAAAATATCTGAGCCTAAGGTTCCATCTTCAACTCCAGGGTGAACCCTTTTTTGAGGTAATGAAAGAACAATTAATTCATAAATATAATGTGCAACGTTAATTTCATATTCGGCATGAGGTAAAATTAAAATAGTCTCATTATCGTCGTTATACTCATTACCAAAACTTACAACTAGATCAAAACTAGCTTCTAGCGTTTCGTCATAACGTTCGTTGGTTAGATCACAGTTAACATTTATTGTTCCGCTAGCTTGAAAATTCAACTCTAAAAAGGTTGACTTTTTAACTAGTTTTAAAACAATTTCAACGTTAACGTCGTTAAACTCATTATACTCAAAATGCTCAAAGAACTTATAATCTATCTCAAACTTGTAATCATGCTTTCCAATCTTAAGCCCTACGTATTGTATGTCAAATGCTTTTAGTGGCTTCATTATCTCGCATATTTGAGCCTGCAAATATATAAAATTTTATTTAGGCTCACTGCATCGCGGCTTATTTTTTATTATATGCTTTTTTAGGCTGTTTTAATAAGGGGTTTGAGGTGAGTGTTTGGTTCATATTTCGGTTTCGAAAAATAGAGATCGCCGAAAAAATAGCTTCTTTAAAAGAGGAGATATCAGCCACTCCTTTTCCTGCAATCTCATAAGCCGTCCCATGATCTGGAGAGGTTCTAACTTTTCTCAGTCCTGCGGTGTAATTCACCCCATTGCCAAACGCTAAGGTTTTAAAGGGAATCAAGCCTTGATCATGGTAAGTAGCTACGATAGCATCAAAATTTTTATAGTTTTTTGAGCCAAAAAAACTATCAGCTGCGTACGGACCATACACAAGTTTACCTGATTTTTTTATAGTTTCTAAAGCAGGCCTAAGTACCTCATCGTCTTCAGACCCAATAACGCCATTGTCGCCTGTATGAGGATTAATCCCTAAAACAGCAATTTTTGGCAATCTTATATTAAAGTCTTGAACTAAGGAGTTGTAAATAATTGATATTTTCTTTTCAATTAATTCCGGAGTAATGTGTTTAGAAACCTCACTCACAGGAACATGGTCTGTTAACAGCCCTACTTTAAGGTCGTCTGAAACCATAAACATCAGGCTGTCTCCTTCTAGTTCTTGTGCCAAATAATCGGTATGGCCTGGAAATTTAAAATCGTCTGATTGTATGTTGTGTTTATTAATTGGCGCGGTTACCAAAACGTCTATTTGATCGTTTTTAAGGTCTTTGACCGCGGCTTGCAGGGATTGAATGGCATAGGATCCGATTTTCAAATCTTCTTCCCCAAAGTTTATCCGAACCTCATCTTCCCATACCGTGACCACATTTACTTTAGAATCCACTGCTTGGTCTGCACTTTGTATGCTGTTAAAGTCTAGCGTACTTTCAAAGTGTTTTTTTAAGAATGAAAGCGTTTTTACAGAGGCATAAATTACAGGCGTACAAAACTCGAGCATCCTGCTGTCTTCAAAAGTTTTGATGACCAACTCCCCTCCAATGCCATTTAAGTCTCCTATAGAAATTCCTAATTTTATTTTTTCTTCTTTTTCCATTAAAAGTGCCGTGTTGTTTGTAATTTTGAATTTACAAATTTAACGAATTAAAAGCATGTTTACGGGAATTATTGAAGATTTAGGGATTGTAAAAGATTTAGTGAAGGAGAATGATAACTTACACTTAACGATACAGAGTGCGCTGGCTCCAGAGCTAAAAGTAGATCAGAGTGTGTCTCATAATGGCGTGTGTCTGACGGTTATCGCACTGACAGACACGGACTATACCGTAACCGCAATCAAAGAAACTTTAGATAAAACCAACATCAATGCCCTACAAATTGGAACGACGATCAACTTAGAACGCGGCTTAAAGCTTGGAGCGAGGCTGGATGGTCACATGGTTCAGGGGCATATAGATCAAATTGGCACGTGCACACATGCTGAATCCAATAATGGAAGTTGGATCTACTCTTTTAAGTATGATGCTTCTCTTGGCAATCTCACCATTGAAAAAGGATCCATTACCGTAAACGGCGTGAGCCTTACGGTTGTAAACGCTAAAAACGACGGATTTAGTGTAGCCATTATTCCTTACACTTACGAGCATACTAATTTTAATCGTTTTGAAGTGGGTACTGTGGTTAATTTAGAATTTGATGTGATCGGAAAATACGTCGCCCGTCTTCATGGCGCCCGTTAAACTATTGACTCAGTTTTTCATTCTGAACTTCTAGCAATTCTTTAATGTCTGATAACAACTGAATATCTGTGGGAGTAGGAACCGTGACGTCTTTTACATCTTCTGCTTTTGCTTGAAGTTTGTTAACGAATTTGATCACGAGAAAAATGGTAAATCCAACAATCAGGAAATCAAGAATCGTTTCTGTTAACAAGCCATAATCTATAGATACTTGACTGGTTTTTTCAGTCGCTTCTCTCAAAATTATTTTTTTTTCTTGAAAATTAATCCCGTCGGACAAGAGGGATAAGGGGGGTAAAATAATGTTTTTTACGAGCACGTTAATAACAGCATTAAAGGAAGCACCTATAATGATTCCAATCGCCATATCAATCATATTGCCTTTGACGGCAAAGTCTTTAAATTCTTTTATTAGTTTCAATTTATTTATTTTTATTAGTTAATTATGTTCAAAATTAAAAAACCCTAACCAAAAATGGTTAGGGTTTTAAAAAATAATTTTTGAAATGGTTTATTTCGCGTAACCAAATCTTTTTGCTTCAGAGTTGTAGCCCCCAATGAAAACTAATATTTCATCATCGTGACCTTCAATAGCTGACCAGAAATCCTTTCCAGCTTCGTCCATAGGACCTCCTAAGTTTGCTTGCTCATAAGCTGCGAAATCTGACCAAGTATTAAAAAATTGATACGTATGGAAATCTGCCCCTGAGCCATATAGATGTTGACTCGCATACGTTGCAGCAGCGTGACCACTTTCTTTTAAAGTTTTCAAACTTCCATTTATGACGCCGTCTGAGAACGCTTTGTTTTCTCCCCATTTTACTTCGTATTTACTAACAACAACCACTTTTTTTGTAGACCAATCTAAAGTTTCTGATTCAAATACAAAGTCCTCTAAACCACCACTCTGTCTAATTTGATCAGAATGATTATCAGCATACATTCTAGTATATGTCATGTAATCTTGCGTCATTTGTTTTTTACCTTCCTCATCAAGATTCATCGCATCCACATTTGCTTCAAGTGCTGCGTCAGCTAATGCTGCATCTTTAACTAAATCTTCAGTAGAAGCATAAAAATCATACAGTGCAAAAGAATAATCCCCTGCAAAAGCGTGTGCAAAAACACCTGCGCCAGAAAGAGTTCGTTCGTCAGAAACTGAAAGATTCATGAATTTTTCGTGTAACTCTAAAAACTGATCAGACTCCTCTCTTGGAACTGTTACATAGGTGATATTAACAATCTGTGCAGACATTGCAAATCCGACACATAAGCATACTATTGTAATTAAATTTCTCATTTTAAATTATTTTATTGGTTATTTATTAAGTTTTATTTTATTTTTTGATGGTTTTCTTAAATTGACTCCAGATCGTTACTTTACCATCAAGAATATGATAATACTCGTAAATAACTTCTGAATCAATTTCTGAGTCTGGACTGGTGTTTTTAGACGTAAATTGAGCATTTACCCAATCCCCTGAATCCATTGACGTAGCATCATTCCCGTCATCAGTAAGCGCCAACGCAAAGGCATAATCGGTAGTCCATTCGTAGTTATTCCCTTCGGCTATAGATTTAGCCACTTGCGCTTTAATTTTATCTACAAACTCTTGAGGGCCTGTAGCAACAAAACCATCCGCAAAACTAAATGATGCCTCCTCGGCAATAAATGTTTTCATCGCATCATAATCTAATTTTGCCCAAGCAGCGTCTAATTGTTTAAAGACTTCCACGGCCTCTGAAGATCCCATTTTTACTTTATAATCAGTCCCTGTTAAAAAGCCGTTGGTTGGGGTTTCACAAGGGACTGTTTCGTTACAAGAAGTGAATGTAAATGTGCAAATTAATGCTAAAATTAAGGTTGTATTTTTCATGTATTTATAAAATGGTTAGCCTCAAAATTACATAGATTAATTGTATAATACAAGTTAATATTTCATCTAATTCCCATACTCAAAAAAGAGTCTGTCGTATTTTTTTTTAGTATCTCTGTTAAAAGCGAAACAGTTTCTTACTATTTTCTTTATATTTACTTAAGTATAGATCCCAAATCTATTCTACACCAATGAGAATCAATAAGTGGATATTTAGAATATTACTAAAAATTAGTGAATCGTTAGACTCCTTTCAAAGAAAACATAAACGCTTTGTTTGAATAAAGTCTGAGTTAGGTTTAGAGCGTCTTATTATAAGCGGGCTACACGTTGCTAGTTATAACGCATGCGTAATTTAATATTTTAAATATATGGTCCTCATCCAAAACCTATGCAAACCGTTTGGTAGTAACCGTGCTTTTTTTAACGTCTTGAAAACTTCAATACTACTGGTTATTATGAGCATAACTTTCACAAGTAATGCCTTGATTCTGAAAAAAAACAGGTCCATTGACAGCCCCAATAAACAACAAGAAAACCGATTTGTAATAAGCGGAACTATATCTGACAAGGCCACGGGCGAAACTTTAATTGGGGCGGCTGTCATTGTCAAAACAAAAAACAAAGGAGTTGTTTCTAACGAATATGGATTTTATTCTTTAGAACTGTTAGAGAGTGAAAACACCATAGAAATTTCTTACTTAGGCTATAAAACTATTGAGCTGTCATTAGACCTGACTGTGGATCAAAGTATAAACATCGAATTAGAGCCTGAAAACAATAATTTAGACGAAGTCGTTATCTCAATACAGAAACAAAATAAAAGTCAATTAAAATCTGTAATCGCAGGAACGACGACTTTGAATTCAAAAGACATAAAAGCATCCCCTGCTTTCTTTGGAGAACCTGACATCACACGAGTCATGTTGGCCCAGGCAGGAGTGAGCAGTAATGGTGAGGGCACTTCGGGGTTTAACGTAAGAGGCGGTAACATTGATCAGAATTTAATATTGCTTGACGAGGCTCCTCTGTACAATTCGTCTCATGTCTGGGGCTTTTTTTCAATTTTTAATGTCGATGCTATAAAAGACATAAAGCTTTATAAAGGAGATATCCCCGCACGATTTGGAGGGAGAGCTTCATCGGTTTTAGACATCCGTCTTAAAGAGGGCAGTTCAAAGAAGTTTAAAGGAGAGGGGGGCATCGGAGTTTTATTTTCAAGACTGACTTTGGAGGGGCCTATAAAAAAAGACACCTCAAGTTTTTTAATTTCCGCAAGGCGATCCTATTTTGATATCTTCTTGGACAAAAATATAAAGGTTTATTTTCAAGACTTGAGTGCTAAATTCTCGTGGCAGATCAACCAGAAAAATAAATTATTTGCTTCCGGTTATTTTGGGGCAGATGTTATGGGGTTTACCTTCAAACAAGATGTAGCTGAGGATGGAGAAGTCAAATTTATTAAATCCGAAACAAAATTTAAATGGACCAATAGCACGGCTAGTATTCGCTGGAATCATTTATTCTCAAACAAGACATTTATGAATATATCCGCCATTTACAGTCGATATGATTATCTTCTGAGTTCAGAAAACACAGGAGATGTGTTTTTAGAGAATGCCGCGACTTCATTTGAATGGACCTCAGTTGCTGAAAACTGGATACTCAAAGCAGATCTCACTAAGTTTATAAACCCAAAAACAAAAATTAGATTTGGAATAAACAATACGGTCTACAAGTTTAGTCCAACAAAAATAAAGTCTAACGCCACTGACCTACCCAATATAAATTTTGATTCCGACAGAGCCTTAGAAATAGCGCCGTACTTTGAATTTATAAAATCTTGGGAAAAGCTGTCTCTAAACACAGGCCTTCGGTATTCATTATATGCTAATATTGGTGCACATAATCTAACACAATACGCTTCAGGCGGCCCTGTATCCCCCGCAACAATTATTGGCAGTACCTCCTACAAAAAAAATGAAATTATAAAACGTTATGATGGGTTTGAACCAAGGCTGTCTTTTAAATACGATTTAAGTGATCGAAAAGTTTTAAAATTTGGAATGCACAGAATGTATCAGTTTACACAGTTAATTTCCAATACCGCGGCGTCACTCCCCTTTGATATATGGAAACTATCTGACCCCTACATAAAACCCTTAAAAGTAAATCAGTTTTCTATTGGTTATGCGTATGATACTGAAAATAGAGCGTATAATTTTTCGGCGGACGGGTATTATAAAACCTTTAAAGACATTATCGAATATAAAAATGGTGCAGAACTCTTTTTACAAGAGAATATAGAATCTCAGCTAATCCCTGCTAAAGGATTTGCCTATGGGATTGAACTCGCTATACACAAAAATAACGGTCCTCTTAAGGGAAGCCTTAACTATACGTTTTCAAGAGCAAAAAGAAAAACAGAGGCCAAGTACGTGTTTGATAATATTAATAATGGAGACTATTTCCCTTCCAATTTTGACCGCCCTCACATGGTTAATCTAACAACCAATTATAAGTTAAATAAAAAATGGGGAGTTGGTCTGTTTTTTACATACCAAACAGGCCGTCCTCTAACCAGGCCGACTGGGAAGCTTGATGTCAATGGAGAAACTTTCTTTACATTTTCAGACAGAAATGCTTACAGGGTTCCTGATACGCATCGCATGGATTTTTCAGTTAATTATAATGCGACTGGAAATCCAGATACCGCTTGGAAAGGAAGCTGGAGTTTTGGTTTATATAACGTCTATGGAAGAAAAAACACGTTTTCTGAATTCACAATATATGAAGACAACAAAGTGAGAAATTTTCAATTCTCAGTTTTAGGAGGCGCTTATCCTTTCATTACCTATAATTTTAAATTTTAAATTCATGAAACAACTAAAAATCATTCCATTAATACTCGCTTGTATGTTATTCACTCAATGCGTCAAGGAAATTCCTGTGGAGGATAACTTTGAGGCAGAGATAGTTATTGTGGGTCAACTTTTAAATGACACAAATCACTGTGAAGTACGAGTTCAAGAGTCTGTTTCTCTTTTTAATACTGAGTTTAACGGCATTGAAAGTGCCTCTATTTCGGTATATTCAGAAAATGCGACAGGAGAAAATTTACTGATAACCAATGCATTTACTGAACAAGGTAACGGGAGCTATAGCTCCAACCTCCCTATTGATCCCGTTAGTGGGGACTATTACTGGATTGAAGTTTTACTTGAAGATGGAAGGGTTTTTATGTCTGAAAAAACCAAACTAAAACCTGTTGTCACTATTAACAGTATTACCAAAAGACTCGGGTTTGATGATTCTACTTTGTATAATTTTATATTTTCGGACCCAGTTGACGAGAATAACTTTTATATTCTCCGTGTCTTATTTGGTGAAGATCCAATTACTATAGCCGCAAGTGATGTTGTTTTTAATGGAAATGAAACGGCTAGTATTGAAGTGGAAAATTACTATTATAACCAGACCGTTTTAGTGAAGGCAAAAATGCAAAATGTAAATTATTTTACCTACCAGTATTATATAAACCTCCTGTCACAAAGCAATACCAATAATGGCGACTTTAGCCCTGAACTTCTTTTTGCCCCCCCCTCAGTAAACCTATTAGGAAATATTGTTGAAAAACACACAAATCGAAGGGTGTTAGGGGTTTTTACAGTGGCCTATACATCAGAAAAAATAGTGAATTTATAACTAAAACCTAAGGAGTTTAAGCGTATTATATTAATTGTTAAATATTTAATTCTTACATTTAAACATAATTTAAAACAAGCCTTATGGACAATGCATCAATTATAGCCCAACTTATCGTTTCGATCTCTGTGATTAGTGTCTGGGTTTTCCGGTATGACAACATCGTTTTAGAATTTAAGCAGTACGGTATTTCTAATTTATTAAGAAATATTGTTGGGGCTTCTAAGATTTCCTTAGCTACTATTTTAATTTTAGGGATTTGGTATTCAGAGCTTCTGGTGATATCGTCACTATTAATGGCTTTTTTAATGGTCTGTGCACAATTTTACCACATCAAAGTAAAAAACCCATTGCTTAAATACGTTCCCTCTTTCCTTCTTTTGGTACTGTCCTTGTTTATTGCAGCCGTAAACTATGGTTTAGTATAGCGAATGGATTTAAACATAGTAGTCCTAGTTTTTTCAGCGCTTTCGTTTATTTTTTATGGCATCACCTCTTTTTTTTCAAAGAGAATGGTTTCCGAATATGCCCGTTGGGGGTATAGCAACCACCGAATTTTATTGGGGTGTATGCAATTGTTAGGTGGCATTGGTTTGCTCATCGGAATGACTAATTCTGTCCTACTTTCTGTGGCCTCCTTTTTATTAACCTTTATGATGATTACCGCTGTTTTTGTAAGAATTAAAATAAAGGACTCCTTAATAAACATGTTTCCGGCGCTCTTTTATACCGCCTTAAACTTTATAATCTTGTACAACTCTCTGGCCTAAGGTTATTGGTTAACTATTTTAATTTCTATCCTTCGGTTAAGGTCGTTTTCATTTTGATTTGACTTGTATGGATAAGCAGGGCTAGACCAGCCGTAACCTTTTGTTTTTATTCTTATTTCACTAATTCCTTGACTGATCAAGTAGTTTTTAACACTCTCGGCTCTTTTCTTTGACAGGTTAATGTTAGAGTTTTCTGTACCTACTTTATCCGTATGACCCTCAATTAATATATTAATATCAGTCCTATGGTTCAATAAAGTCGTGATTTGTTTAAGTTCTGCAGAATATAAATTTTCATCTACCGTGGCGCTTCCTTTCTTGAACAAGATGTTTATATCAATTGAGTACCCTTCTTTTGCTGGAGTTGAAAAGAACGTACTGCCAATTAAAGGTTTTTCTAGCCCTTTTAGCTTCAATTCAATTTGAATATCATCTCCAAATATACAAGGAGAAAATTCAATTTCATAGTTCATTTCAGCATCTAAAATTATATTTTCAAATAACTGATTAAACTCATCTTCATTATATATTCTATAAAAACGTCCCCCAGCATAATAAGTAATCTGGCGTAGCAAATTGGCGTCAACATACGAACCAAAACCAACAGGAGCAATGTTTATCTTATTATCAATTGCAAGCCTGATAACATCACTCAATTGTAAGGGGCTCATGTCTGTGTTTGTGACCCCATCGGTAAATAAAACAACAATCTTAGAATCTGATTTTTTATCTTTGGCAAGATTTTCCACTGCCTGTAATAAGGCATCTTTTATAGCCGTTGACCTACCAAAGCCGCTTAACCCATTTGTAGGGAGTAACACATTTTTAATAGCTTGAAGGTTGCTTGAAGTTATTAGATGTTGAATATTCCCTTCTCCGTCAAATTTATGTATCGAATAGGTGTCGTTCTGATCTTTATCCCTTTTAAAGTTACTCTTAATGGCGTTATACACCCCTTGCTGTAGTTTACTTGCGCGATAATCGCCCATTGAGCCACTGTGATCAAGAACAAAAGAGAAATGTCTCTTAACATCTTGCTTAGGTAAAATTCTAAACTTTTGAACCTCACACTCGGCAGCTAAAGAGTCTGGCAATTTTAATTTTATATACTCAATATTATCCTTCGTTATTCCCGACAAATACCTCTTGTAACGAAAGTCCCCAACTTGAAAAGAAACATAGCCTTTGTTGGGGTTAATCCTTGGGTACATAACCTTAATGTCTAGTTCTGGTTCTAAACCTTGCAGCGTGCTTATGTTGTTAAATTCTTCTTGGGTGGTTTGAATAATTGAATTGGTAGTTATGTAATTAGCTGGAGCAACATGTTTTTTAATTTTACGCTCATGCTTATTCTTTCCAATTTTATAAGGAAACGCAAGCCCTTTTTTAGATTTAAAAAATTTCTTGATATCCTCCCAGCTCTTTGTGGCAATTTTATCTATTTCTTTTAGCCCTTTTCCAACAATTGTTTTTTTTGTTTCCTCAACCGGTGGCTCCTGAGCATAAGTGGCTAGGTTTAATAAAATAAAAAATGCTAAAAGTATATGCGATTTTTTCATATTGGCTAATTGGTTTACGTTTGTTTTGCTAATATAATAAAATATAAGTTTTTGAATTAGAGACAACAACACTACAAATATTGTTTAACCTTATTGTTTTTCTCAAAAAAAACCTCCGATTTATCGAAGGCTTTAAAATTAATTCTGTGTAGCGTGACAGTGGTGGAGAAGATGGGATTAACCTTCAGTTTTTCACTTGACTCCCGTCCTGTAAGTGCAGTGCACTATTCTTTCAGACAATTATATTATAACTATTTATTTTTTTAAAAAATAATCCCTCCATCAATTGATGATGATTTTCTTGTTAGTTATTCCGTTTAGAGTAATCAGTTTTACAATATAAATACCGTCAGATAGGTTTGGCAAATGAATTTCATTAGTTCCTTGTCCTACAAAAGAAGTTGTAAAAATTTCTTTTCCTGAGATACCAAACAATTGTACTTTTGCTTCGGTTAAATTTTCAACCCCAAAAACATGCAATTTATCTCTTTCTGATATAAATATTACTAAATTATTCATCTCAGAGTCATTGATATTCAAACTACTTATGACCGTTAAATCTCCTGAAACATAACTAATTGAGTAATTCGATTCGTCAAAACCGTTGGATCCGGTTAGTGGTTGGCTAATTGTGATTTCATCGGCATAGGTTCCAACTGCTGCAGTTATATCGACATCTATTCCTGTTTCACTTACCATTGTAACGGAGTCTATCATTTCGCCATTAGGCAGGACGGCATCATTGTCAAGATCCGTAACTGTAAATGCGGTATCGTCTAAAACCAGCATATTACCATAATTTTTTTCTTGTAAACTTGCAGTCAAAGTGATCGCTCGTTGTGTAATATCGGCTAATAAAAAAGGTTGTGTTAAAGAGTAGTTTCCGTTGTTAGTACCGGCAATGGTAAATCCTGTGAAGCTAATTGTAATATTTGTTCCTACTTCGGGGCTTTCAAATGTAAAGAATGGGCTAGCATCTAAAACCACATTATCATTTGATATCACTCCTGAAAGAACGGGAGTGCCTAAGGCAGTAGCTTCTGTTGTTCCATCGTATTCTTTATTATTTACTACTAATCCAGTAACTGTTAAGTTAGCTTGGGTAATCTCAAGAGTGCTCGGCACAAAAGTTATCGCATAGTTAGAATCTGATGCTTCTGAAGGTGTGATTGTATAATCTCCTACTGTCTCTCCTGCAACTCTAGATATGGTAACTCCAGTATCTAAACTTGATTCAGCATCACTATTTACAAACCCTGTAATGCTATAAGTTAAGGTTGGGTCTATTTCTCCATATACTTTTGAAAGTCCTGAAGTCGCAGTAACTGTTAAGTTAGCTTGAGTAATCTCAAAAGTGCTCGGCACAAAAGTTATCGCATAGTTAGAATCTGATGCTTCTGAAGTTGTGATTGTATAATCTCCTACTGTCTCTCCTGCAACTCTAGATATGGTAACTCCAGTATCTAAACTTGATTCAGCATCACTATTTACAAACCCTGTAATGCTATACGTAAGAGTTGGGTCTATTTCTCCAAATACTTTTGAAAGTCCTGAAGTCGCCGTTACTGTTAAGTTAGCTTGGGTAATCTCAAAAGTGCTCAGCACAAAAGTTATCACATAGTTAGAATCTGATGCTTCTGAAGGTGTGATTGTATAATCTCCTACTGTCTCTCCTGCAACTCTAGATATGGTAACTCCAGTATCTAAACTTGATTCAGCATCACTATTTACAAACCCTGTAATGCTATAAGTTAAGGTTGGGTCTATTTCTCCATATACTTTTGAAAGTCCTGAAGTCGCAGTAACTGTTAAGTTAGCTTGAGTAATCTCAAAAGTGCTCGGCACAAAAGTTATCGCATAGTTAGAATCTGATGCTTCTGAAGGTGTGATTGTATAATCTCCTACTGTCTCTCCTGCAACTCTAGATATGGTAACTCCAGTATCTAAACTTGATTCAGCA
>Ga0209199_1001723_pt1 | contig 25202 bp, 26 predicted proteins | sample COGITO_mtgs_1105_7_FD_184805 | JGI IMG/M metagenome (GOLD analysis project Ga0209199, IMG submission 184805) | Pelagic marine microbial communities from North Sea - COGITO_mtgs_110523 (SPAdes) (version 2) | ecosystem: Environmental > Aquatic > Marine > Epipelagic ...
TATTAAGAAATTAGTGTACGCAAGTAGTTCTAGTGTTTATGGAGATAATAAGAAAACACCATTTGAAGAAACAGACAATACAGACAAGCCTATAAGTCTTTATGCGGCTAGTAAAAAGTCAAATGAGCTTATGGCTCATAATTATAGTCATTTGTTTAAACTAAATACAATTGGACTTCGATTTTTTACTGTGTATGGATCTTGGGGAAGACCCGATATGGCATATTATTTATTTGCGGATGCTATTACAAAAGATAAAGCAATAAAAGTATTTAACAATGGAGATTTATCTAGAGATTTCACTCATATAGAGGATATAGTAATTGGGGTTAAATCAGTATTGTTAACGGATTCTTCGACTAAAAAACTCTATGAGTTATATAACATTGGAAATAATAAACCTGTTGTGTTAACTAAATTTATTGAGACAATAGAAAAGTGTTTAGGTAAAAAATCTATTAAGAAAATGCTTCCTATGCAAGATGGAGATGTTAAAAAAACATGGGCTAGTATTTCAAAAATAACCAAGGATTATAATTTTCAAAATAAGGTTTCTTTAGAAAAAGGAATTGAAGAATTTATTAACTGGTTTAAAGTGTATCATGAAGTTTGATTTAATAGATGATAATTAATTTGTTAGACATTGCAATGACTTATTTAATTTAGTAATTATTAAATTAAATTTGGACTTTAAAATTAAAGTTATAATTCAATTATTATTGTGATTGACAACAGCGAAGCTTTGAAAAAAACTAAAGTTTAAAAATTAAGGACTACCGGTGGTAGTCGAGAAAAAAATAGAATTAATTGGTTACAAAAAATGCTAAAATATATATTGCAGGTCACAGAGGGATGGTAGGTTCTGCCGTTTGGCGTATTTTAGAATCTAAAGGTTATTCAAATATAATCGGAAAAACTAGCGCTGAGTTAGATCTCAGAAATCAACAAGCCGTTTTAGATTTTTACAATCAAGAACAGCCAGAAATAGTCATCGATGCTGCAGCAAAAGTTGGAGGTATCTTAGCTAATAATGATTTTCCTTTTCAGTTTTTAATGGAAAATATGCAGATTCAAAATAATTTGATTGATGGAGCTTTTAAAGCTGGAATAGAAAAATTTATTTTCTTAGGGAGTTCATGTATCTACCCGAAGTTTGCAAAGCAGCCTCTAAAAGAAGAATACCTACTAACAGATTCTCTAGAGCCAACTAATGAGTGGTATGCGATTGCCAAAATCACAGGAGTAAAAGCATGCCAAGCCATACGTAAACAATATAATAAAGAGTATGTAAGTTTAATGCCTACTAACCTGTATGGTTCTTTTGATAATTTTGACTTACAATCCTCGCATGTATTGCCAGCGATGCTTCGTAAATTTCATGAGGCTAAAATAAATAATCATTCAGAAGTAATACTCTGGGGAAGCGGAACTCCAATGCGAGAGTTTTTGTTTGTAGATGATATGGCAGAAGCGGTTGTGTATGCCTTAGAGAATAATTTACCAGAATACTTGTACAATATAGGTACAGGAAAAGATATTACCATCAAAGAACTAGCTGAGACCATTCAAAGTGTAACAGGGCATCAAGGAAATATTCTTTGGGATGCCAGTAAACCAGATGGTACGCCAAGAAAACTAATGGATGTTTCCAAAATGAAAGAACTTGGATGGAAATATTCAACAGAATTAGAAGACGGTATACAAAAAACCTATTTATGGTTTTTAGAGAATATAAATGCAATAAAAGAAATTAAATTATAAATGATGAAAGTAGCATTAATTACTGGAATTACAGGGCAGGATGGTTCTTATTTAGCAGAACTATTATTAGAAAAAGGGTATGAAGTACATGGAATTAAAAGAAGAGCATCTTCATTAAATACAGAGCGTATAGATCACTTATATCAAGACCCTCACCATCCTAATCAACTTTTAAAACTGCATTATGGAGATTTAACAGATGCGATGAATCTGACAAAAATCATTGAACAATGCCAGCCTGATGAAATTTATAATCTAGGAGCTATGTCTCATGTAAAAGTTTCATTTGATGTTCCAGAATATGTAGGAAATGTAGACGGGTTAGGTACTTTACGTATTTTAGAGGCGGTTCGTTTATTGGGATTAGAAAAGAAAACAAGAATTTATCAAGCTTCTACTTCTGAACTATATGGAGGTATGCCAGAGAATAAAAATGAGAGAGGTTTTTATGATGAAAACTCTCCTTTTTATCCACGATCACCATACGGAGTTGCAAAAATTTATGGCTTTTGGATTACCAAAAACTATAGAGAGGCTTATAATATGTTTGCATGTAATGGAATTTTATTCAACCATGAATCTCCAAGAAGAGGGGAGACTTTTGTTACTCGTAAAATTACACGAGCGACTGCTAGAATTGCTTTAGGATTGCAGGATAAATTTTATTTAGGGAATTTAGAAGCCAAACGAGATTGGGGGCACGCCAAAGATTATGTGCGTATGATGTGGATGATTTTACAAGCTGATGAACCAGAAGATTGGGTGATTGCAACAGGAGTTACCACCACTGTAAGAGATTTTGTTAAACTCGCTTTTAAAGAAGTTGGTATTGAATTAGAGTTTAAAGGAGTAGGAGTAAATGAAACAGCCACAGTTTTAAAATGCAATAATCCTTTATTTCAAATAGAAACAGGCAAAGAAGTTTTATCTATAGACCCTGCTTATTTTCGACCTACAGAAGTAGATTTATTAATTGGAGACCCTACAAAGGCAAAAGAAAAATTAGGATGGGTTCCAGAACATGATTTAGCATCGTTGGTAAAAGACATGATGAAATCAGATGTTACGTTGATGCAAAAAGAGCAGTATTTGAAAGCGGGTGGTTACCACTCGAGTAAAAATTTAGAATAATTAAATTAAAAAAAGATTAACGATGGTACTCGATGAAAAATAAAAAAGGTCTTGAAGTTAAGTAAAAGACATATTGCAAAAAGTTTGTCTTGGAGATTTATTGGAACTATTGATACTTTTGTTTTTGCCTTTATTATAACAGGTGATTTTAACGAAGGCTTTAAGTTGTCTGGAATAACGACAATCACAAAGTTAATTTGGTATTATATCCATGAGCGACTATGGTTCAAATCCTCCGTAAATGATTCAAATAAACGTCATTTAATTAAAACATTTTCATGGCGTATCATTGGAACTATAGATACAGTCTTGTTTGGATGGCTTATAACAGGAAATCCATTAACAGGTTTAAAAATTGGTGGTTTTGAATCTGTTTCGAAAATGCTACTGTATTTTGGTCATGAGAAAATATGGTACAAAATTAATTACGGTTTGGATATTCAATATAGAGCAAAGCGGTTAAAAAAACATAAAAGCCAAAGAAAAGCATAAAATTCATGACTCTAAATATTACAAAACACACTTATAAAATCACCAAAAGCAGCCGTGAACAGCAACATGGACATAAGACATATTTGATTTGGTTTACCGGTCTGTCGGGTTCTGGAAAATCTACCTTAGCCAATTTAGTGGAAATTGCCTTGCATAAAAAAGGACTCTCTACATATATTTTAGATGGCGATAACATTCGTCAAGGGATTAACAAGGATTTAAGCTTCGCTCCAGAAGATCGCACCGAAAACATAAGACGCATAGCTGAAATTAGTAATTTAATGCTCGATGCTGGTATTTTGACATTGGCAGCATTTATATCGCCCTATATCAAAGACCGCGAAGGCATTCAAAAGATTGTAAAAGCTGAAAATTTCATTGAAATTTATGTTAACACGTCCCTTGAAGAATGTGAACGCCGTGACGTCAAAGGGCTTTATAAAAAAGCAAGAACTGGTGAAGTTAAAAATATGACCGGCATTTTTGCGCCCTATGAAGCACCTGTTAATCCAGATTTAGAAGTAATCACTGATGGGCATTCCATCGAAGAAAGTGTAAAAACCATTTTAGAATTTATAACGTTAAAATTGAAACAAAGCACATGAGTAATTATGTAATCAGTCATTTACGAGAGTTAGAATCCGAAGCCATTTTTGTGATTCGTGAAATAGCTTCTCAATTTGAGAATCCCGTACTACTCTTTTCAGGTGGGAAAGATTCTATATTATTAACGCACTTGGCAAAAAAGGCATTTTATCCTGCTAAAATTCCATTTCCTCTAATACATATTGATACAGGACACAATTTTCCCGAAACGATTAATTTTCGTGATGCTTTAACAGAAAAGCTAGGGGTGCAATTAATTGTAGGCTCTGTGCAAGAAGCAATTGATAATGGGCGTGCAAATGAAGAAATAGGTGCCGATGCTTCTAGAAATACACTTCAGATTGTGAGTTTATTAGATACCTTGGAAGCGCTTAAGGTAGATGCAGCGATGGGTGGAGCAAGACGTGATGAAGAAAAAGCTCGTGCGAAAGAGCGTTTTTTTTCACACCGTGATGAATTTGGACAATGGGATCCAAAAAATCAACGTCCAGAATTATGGAACCTTTTTAATGGTCGTATGAACTATGGTGAAAATTTCAGAGTATTTCCAATCTCAAATTGGACAGAAATGGATGTTTGGGAATATATAAAAGCAGAAAAAATTGAATTACCAATGTTGTATTTCTCTCATAAACGCGATTGCGTGGTTCGAGATGGAGTGATTCTTGCAAATTCAGAATTCATTAAATTAAAACCAGGTGAAGAGGTGGTGAGCATGACAATTCGATACCGGACTTGTGGAGACATGCCAATTACGGGAGCTGTAGAATCTGAAGCTGATACTTTAGATAAAATCATTGAAGAAATTGCAACCACAAGAACAACAGAGCGAGGAGGACGCGCAGATGATAAACGCGCTGAAACAGCGATGGAAGATCGAAAAAAATTGGGATATTTTTAAAATCCTAACAAGGAACAATAAAGTAAAGGAATAAAGCTGATAGACTAATAGAAAGAGAAAAAATGAGATCCAAAAACATAGAATTATTAAGATTTACCACTGCAGGAAGTGTAGATGATGGTAAAAGTACACTTATAGGAAGATTATTATATGACAGTAAATCTATCTTTCAAGACCAGTTAGAGGCTGTTGAGGAGCAAAGTAAGAGTAAAGGTTTTGATTATTTGGATTTATCATTATTTACAGACGGGCTAAAGTCAGAGCGTGAACAAGGAATTACGATTGATGTAGCCTATCGTTATTTTGCTACACCCAAACGTAAGTTTATTATAGCAGATACTCCAGGTCATATTCAGTACACCAGAAATATGGTCACCGGCGCATCTACAGCAAATTTGGCAATCATTTTAATCGATGCTCGAAAAGGAATGCTAGAGCAAACACATCGTCATTCTTTTATTGCATCTTTATTGCGCATTCCACATGCTATTGTGTGTGTGAATAAAATGGATTTAGTAAACTACAGCGAAGAAGTGTATGATCAAATAGTGCAAGATTTCAAAGCATTTGCATCGAAATTAGAAATTAAAGATGTACAATTTATCCCTATTTCGGCGTTGGCAGGAGACAATGTCGTGAACCGTTCTGAAAATATGGATTGGTACGAAGGTAGTACATTGATGTATCATCTAGAGACGGTGCACATTTCAAGTGATTATAACCATATTGACTGTCGCTTTCCAATACAGTCTGTTATTAGACCGCAGACGCATGAACATCGCGATTTTAGAGGTTTTGCAGGACGGATAGATGGGGGAGTTTTTAAAGTTGGAGATAAAGTAAAATCTTTGCCTTCTGGTTTTGTTTCTACTGTTAAAACAATTGAGTTGAACGGAGAGGCAATTACTGAGGCATTTGCACCGATGTCAATTACGATGACCTTAGCAGATGAAATAGACAACAGTCGAGGTGACATGATAGTTCGGGAAAACAACGTACCTGAAGTAGGACAAGACTTAAAGGTACTCGTTACTTGGATGAGTACAACACCATTGCAGGCCCGCACAAAGGTAGTTATTAAGCATACTACAAATGAATGCTTGGCTATGGTAAAAGAATTAAACTATAAGATAGATATAAATACATTGCATCGCATTGAGGAAATTAAAGAAGTAGCTATGAATGAAATTGCAAAAATTTCAATTCGTACATCAAAGCCAATCTTTTATGATGCGTACAAGAAAAACAGACAAACAGGGAGTATTATTATTATTGACGAGCAAACCAATGAAACCATTGGTGCGGGGATGATTATATAATGATGAAGCATTTATTAAATACAGCCATTACTGCAGCTTTAGAAGCTGGTAAAGCCATCCTGGAAATTTATCATTCAGGTGAGTTTGATGTAGAAATTAAAGGAAATAACTCACCTTTAACCAAAGCAGATACAGCCTCACACAATGTGATTATATCTTACCTAACAGAGATCAATATACCTGTTCTTTCTGAGGAAGGCAAAGCCATTGCTTATGAAGAACGTAAGGGCTGGAACCAACTTTGGATTGTAGATCCTATCGATGGAACCAAAGAATTTATAAAGCGTAATGGAGAGTTTACAGTAAATATTGCTTTAATTGAAAATCAAAAAACACTAATTGGGGTTATTTTTGTCCCTGTAACCGGTGGGTTATATTTTTCTACTAAAGAAATGGGTGCTTTTAAAGTGACCGTTGATCTGGATAATTTTGATGTTGAGAGTTTAATTTCAAATGGTAATAAATTACCATTACAACGAGAAGATAAAACCTTTACCATTGTAGCAAGTAGATCTCACATGTCTGCTGAAACAGAGACCTATGTTCAAGAAATGCGAGACATCCATGGAGAAGTAAATTTAATCTCAAAAGGCAGTTCTTTAAAATTATGTATGGTGGCAGAAGGAACCGCAGATTGTTATCCGCGTTTTGCTCCTACTATGGAATGGGATACCGCTGCAGGACAAGCTATTTGTGAGCATGCCGGATTTAAAGTTATTGATTGGGCTACTAAAGAAAATATGCTTTACAATAGAAAAGAGTTATTGAATAATTGGTTTTTGGTAAAATAAAAAAAGATATGACAAATAATAAAATTGCAATTATAGGTTTAGGATATGTTGGCTTACCATTAGCGCATGCTTTTGCAAGCAAAGGTTTTAATGTTGTAGGTTTTGACATCAATGAAGAACGAGTAAATGAATTAAAAGAAGGAGGAGACAGAACATTAGAATTGAATAAACAGCAGTTAAATGAAATAAAAAATCATATATCCTATACTTCAAGTGTAAATGAAATTCAGAATTGTAATATATATATTGTTACTGTACCTACACCAATTGATAGTAGTAATAGACCAAATTTAACACCTCTCATAAAATCATCTAAAACAATAGGTAGTGTTTTGAAGAAAGGTGATTTGGTAATATATGAATCAACTGTTTATCCAGGAGTTACAGAGGAAGTTTGTGTTACTGAGCTTGAAAATGCTTCAGACTTGAAATTTAATGAAGATTTCTTTTGTGGTTACAGTCCCGAAAGAATTAATCCAGGAGATAAAACTCATACTGTCACAAATATTTTAAAAGTTACTTCTGGTTCAACGCCTGAAATTGCAGATGTTGTTGATGCCTTGTATAAGACTATTATAAAAGCAGGCACATATAAAGCTTCAAGCATTAAAGTTGCGGAAGCAAGTAAAGTAATTGAAAATACTCAAAGAGATGTAAATATAGCTCTGATTAATGAATTATCACTCATTTTTTCAGCCATGGGAATTGATACAAATGAAGTGATTGATGCTGCAGCAACCAAATGGAATTTTATAAAATTAAAGCCAGGTTTAGTAGGAGGCCATTGTATAGGTGTTGACCCTTATTATTTGACTTACAAAGCTGAGGAATTAGGATATAAACCAAATTTAATACTTAGTGCACGGCAGATTAATAATGGGATGGGAAAACACATAGCTAATCAAACAATTAAAGTAATGATTGCTAATGAAAAAAAGATTCACAAATCAAATGTATTAATATTAGGTCTTACATTTAAAGAAGATTGTCCCGATATAAGGAATACAAAAGTAGTAGACATTATTAATGAACTAAAAACATTTGGATGTGAAATTGATGTTTACGATCCATGGATAGATTCCAAGGTATATAAAAAAGATTATACACATAGTATTATACAAAACCCTCTGGAAAGTAATAAAAAATATGATTCTATTATTGTAGCTGTTGCTCACAAACAGTTTAAAGAATTAAATGAAAAAGAGTATAACAACCTTTCTAATGGAAAGCCAGTAATTATGGATATTAAAGGAATTATAAAAAACCCTAGTTGGAGACTATAATAAATAATTATTGAAAAGGTCCTACTAAAATACCATATTAGTTTGAGTAATAGGATAGGATTAAGCTTTCGGGTTAAATGATTATGATATAGGTAAATACATAGTTTGTGTAAAAGACAGTACTTTAAATTATTTAAAAATAATCTTAGTGTAAAAAAATGTTTAATAATAAAAAAAAACAACAGATCGATGGTAACAGTAATACTTAACGTATATAAACGAAAAGAATATTTTCAAAAACAAATTCAATCAATAAAAAGTCAAACAGTACCGGTTGATATTTGGGTTGATTTTACTCCTCAGTCAAAAGAGGAATTGTCATTAATTGATGATTACCCCGACCTTAAATTTAGTATTAGGTGGAACCAAAATTTAAAGTTTCATGGAAGATTTAATTATGCACTGAACGCCGATACTGAATATATTTTTGTTTGTGATGATGATATTATTCCCGGCCCCAAGTATTTAGAACACTGTATTGAAACTATGAAAAAATATGGAGACTCCCTGTTAACCACTTACGGAGTTATTTTAAACCCAAAGATAAATGGTTATGGTCAATTAGATAAGGCAGGTTGGCATACTATGAATGAAAACCCTGTTATTGTTGATATGGCGGGACATAGTTGGTTCTTTAAAAAAGAACATTTAAAATACCTTAACTATGAAGAGCCAGTAAGTAGAGATAATGGGGAAGATTTACATTTTAGTTATATGTTAAAAAAATACGCAAATATACCCGTTATGGTTCCTTCTCATAAATCATCAGAACCTGATAAGTTAGGTTGCGACCCTAAATTAGGTGAAATATACGGTACAGATGAACACGCCACTTGGAAAAAAAGTAATCACATGCCAATAAGAAATAAAATAGTAAAAACATATAGAAAAGACGGATGGAAATTAGTAAAGGAAAAATAGAAGGAATTATAGGGGGCGGTTTTGTTGAAGAGTCCAAGCATTTGTATCAACAAATGAAATATGAATATACGATGTTGAGCCTTTAAGTACTACTCAGACCAAAGAAGAAACACACCAATCTAATTTTGTGTTTGTTTGTGAACGAATGAAGGCTCACCAACATATTGATTTCCCAGAAAAACTAATGTTTTTAACTTTTTTTTCGAAAACTTAGTTTCGGTTGAAAAACTACATGTTCTGCAGAAATAATAACTCATTTATCGGAAAAATTTTGAAGACAAAATTATTAGAATTTAATTAAACAATAAATGATTCATGGAAAACAGAAAAAGAAACTAGATTTAAATAGGGAAATAACCATCAGATTTTGGAAATAAAACATAAGTAAATTTAAAATTAAAAGTTGCTTAGATCAGTTTCTTAAATAAAATTATGAAATTTCAGTAGTTAATAATGACAGTGATGATAACACCCCTACTATATTAGAAAGCTATAAAAACAATCTATCAATCCTAAAACCAATTCAACTGTACCGGTTTACCTATAAATAAGGAAATCAGAAAAATAATTTTCGCGGAATTATGAATAAAAACAACCCTAACCTTTTTGTTATTGGCGCCTCAAAATGTGGAACAACGAGTCTATGGCACATGCTGAACAGTCATACAAATGTATTCATGTCAAAACCCAAAGAGCCGTGGTTTTTTTCTTTTAGTGATTATAAAAAAAAGATGGAATGGTATCATGGTTTATTTAAAGATGTTAAAGATGAAAAAATAATAGGTGAAGCTTCACCAATTTATTCTGAAACTACTTTAATTCCAGAAATACCGAAACGACTTTATGATTATAATCCCAATGCAAAAATAATTTATATAGTACGTGAGCCCATCAGTCGTTTAAAATCTGTTTGGCAGCAAACATTATCAAGCGGTCACTGGTATAAACAGAAGTATAAAGATTATACGGATGTTGAAGTACCTAAAATGTCCAGAAAGTTTACTAATGCAGTCTTCTCCTATCCTGCATTTCTTGAAGCTACAAAATACTGGACACATTTAAATAATTATCGAAATTATTTCGATGATAAAAACATACTACTTTTATTCTTTGAAGATTTGCGAGACAAACCTGAAATAGTTTATGAGCAATTATGTAATTTCCTCGAAATTGAACCTAAGCAGAGTAAAAACCTTTTTGAAAAACAAAATGCAAGCGAAGGAAAAACAAAGGAATTCGCATTAGTGGTAAAATTAAGAAACAACAAAACTATTTATAATGTGTTTAATAGATTGAAGAAATATGGTTTAAAAATTTCTTTTCCTAAGAAATCTATGAATTCTAAAGTTAAAATAAATAAAGAGCAGAAAGAAAAAATAAGTAATTTATTAGAAATAGAAATAGAAAAAACATTAAAATACGGGAAGAAATCGTTAGGTTTTTGGAAATAAAAGATGAGTGAATTTAAAACTAAAACATTGCTGGGCTTTAAATGGTCATTCCTAAATAAATTTGTTACCCAAGGGCTTCAGTTTGTTTTTTCGATAATTTTGGCCAGATTACTCTCACCAGCTGATTTTGGAATGTTTGCTATGATTGCTGTTTTTTCAAACCTAGGTTTATTATTTAGTGATTTTGGTTTTGGACATGCCCTTATTTATAAAAAACATAGTTCAAAAATTGAATTTGATTCTGTTTTTGTAATTAATTTGTTAATTGGCTTACTATTAACTTTACTCTTTTTTTTAATAGCACCATTTATAGCTAATTTTTATGATGAGCCACGGCTCAATAATCTCTCAAAAGCAATATCGATTTTATTTTTTATTCAATCGTTTGGATTAGTAAGTATAATTGAAATAAAAAAGAAAATCGATTTTAAGAGACTTGCTGTCATTGATAGTGTATCACTTCTCTTTTCATCTATAATTGCAATTACTTTTGCCATATATGGCTTTGGAATATGGAGTTTGGTAATACGCTCAATACTAAATATTACTATTCGTACTGTCATAGTGTTTTTCTTTTCAAGTTATCAGCCAAAATTTAATTTTAATATCAAAGTAATTAAAAATCTTTGGAAATATAGTATTAGTGTATCAGCCAATGGTTTCCTAACCTATTGGATGCGTAATCTCGATAATTTAATGATTGGTAAGTTAATTGGCCAACAATCATTAGGGTTTTATAACATGGCATACCAAATTATGCTATTACCAATGAATAACATTAGCAATGTAGTAAAAGACGTTTTGTTTCCTTCTTTTTCAAGCATTAAAAACGATATTAATGTAATTAGGCCAGTTTATTTAAAAATAATTCAAACTATTGCATTGTTTACATTCCCAATGTTAGCAGGGCTTGCATGTTTGTCAGATTCTTTTGTAATAATAATATTGGGAGAGAAATGGGCACCTATGATACCAATACTATCTCTTTTGGCTCTAGTAGCAATTCCACAATCAATTTTTACAGTTAATGGAACAATTTTTCTAAATACAGGTAGACCTGATATACCATTAAAAATAAACACTATTAGCCTACCATTTTACGCTATTGGTTTTTACTTAGGACTAAAAATAGATGGAATTATTGGTTTGGTGTATGCATATATTATTATTAATTTAATACTTATCATACCTTCCTATTACCTCAGTGCTAAAAATATAAATTTAAAATTTAAAGACTTTATTAAGGTTTTATGGCCGGTTATTTTAGCTACTTCATTTATGAGTATGATAATTTTATTAGTTAAGACAAATATTCATAATCTTCCAAAAACACTATCATTCGTGTTGCTAATATTTGTTGGTGCCTTAGCTTATGCATTAATACTATTTTTTTTAAAGAAAAGGATTAAATTATATCAACTAATTTTGAATTCTCCTATTAAATTGAGTAATGAAACGGATTAAATAAACTGTTGAGTAAGTATATTAAAAACCCATAATGAATATTATTAAATCACCTTTAGTTTCTATTATAATCCCACTTTTCAATTGTGAACTTTATGTTGAGGAAACATTACAATCTCTTATTAATCAGAGTTATACAAATTGGGAATCAATAATTGTAGATGACGGTTCTATTGATTCATCAATAAGTATTGTTAGAAAAAAACAAAAACAGGACAATCGTATTTTTTTTCACAAAAGAGAAAATCTTCCAAAAGGAGGATCCGTTTGTAGAAATATCGGAATAAAAAAAGCCAAAGGGAAATATGTAATTTTTTTGGATTCGGATGATTTACTCAGTTCAACTTGTCTTGAAAATAGAGTTAAATTAATTGAACAAAATTTGGATTTGGATTTTGCTGTATTTCCTATGCAACAATTTACAATTTCGACAACAGTGGGTCAATTAACATCTCGATTAAATGTCAAAAACCATCTTGCACACTTTATTGCAACAGATTGTATATGGCAAATTACATCTCCGATATGGAAAAAGAAAATTTTACTTAAATTAGGTGGATTTGATGAGCGTTTACCAAGGCTTCAAGATCCAAATTTGCATATGAGGGCTTTGCTTTTAGATGGAATAAAATACAAAGTATATCCCCATGAAAGAGCAGACTGTTTTTACAGAGTTCTTCCAAAAAAAAATAATACTAATTTTAATGAAATAGCCTTTTCTGCTTATTGCATGCATTCAAAAGACATAATAGCTAGACTAGAGGATTTTAAAAAAAGATCCGATTATAACAAATATATTGTGCCAGCATTTGAGTGGGTAATTCTTGCTAGTTTTCTTTATTTTTGGAGCAGTTCAAATAATATTAATCATAAGGGCAAGATTATTTTATCAAAATTTACATCAATTCAACCTATTAAGGTTTGGATAAAAGTTTATATCAAAATAATTATTTTAATGCATAAAACCAGGTTAAATAAATTCTCTCTTGTGAATGTGATTATTCATAAAATACATTTAAAAATATTAAGCAAAAAGTTAATGAATTTGGGCTAAAATAAGTCTATAATTAATTTAAAATTTAATAATAAACAGTACAAAAAACAGATTACAGCTTTAAATAATTTCTGCCTGGATTATGGTAAAGAAAAAATTAAAAATTTTTAAACATGTAGAATATGAAAAAAATTTTATCAATTTCATTATATGGAGATGTTAAATATTTAAATGGTTTATTAAAAAATTATAATCTTTTTTTAGAATTTTTCCATGATTATGTTTTTTATTTTTATGTAGATAAAAAGTTTCAAGGAATTTTAGAAAAAAAAATTTCACAAAAAAATGTTGTTATTACATATAAATCAACAGTTTCAATTGCGGATGGTATGTTTTGGAGATTTGAACCCATTTTAAATAATATTGGAGATATATGCTTAGTTAGAGATGCAGATTATATTCCTTCTAAATATGAAACAGATCTTATCAATGAGTTTATTGAATCAAATAATACTTTTCATATTTTAAGAGCTCATACTTTACATACCATGCCAATTCTCGGGGGTTTATTTGGGGTAAAAAAAAACAACTACAAAAATTTTAAAATTGGTTTTTCAAAATGGTTTTTAAAAAATAATTTTAACAATATCATTTATAATGATGATCAAATTTTCCTTTCAAAGTACGTTTATAATTTAGTAATTAAAAATACGCTCATACATACATCTAATGTTGTATTTATTGGAGAACATTTTAAAATTATACACCCTCCAAAGAACTTTATAATTGGCAGCGATGATTTAAGTTTGTTGGATACTTCAAATACGAATAAATTATTGTATTTTTTACCTGTAAAAATTCTTAACTTCTTTAATTTTAAATATATTGCAAAACGTATATACTCAAAAAATATCTTTAAAGCTTGATTTTAATCTCTACGAAAAAGTATTACTATGCTTAGCTTTTTTTAGTCTTTTTAATCATGGAGTTCTAAATTATATAGTTCCATTATATCTTTTAATTCCTTTAATTGATATAAAACAAAGACACTCAATTTTGAATTTTAAAAACATTTTTTCTATTGAGATTTTATATTTTATTTTTCTTTATTTTGTAATCATATTTTTTATTGAATATAATGATTCGAAGGAAGATTTAAGAACGTTAATGCAAACATTTGACGGTAGATATTTAACCCAATTTTTAAGGTTTTCTCTTGAGCTTTTTTTTGGTTCGTACTTATATGAAAAGTATAAAAAAAATAAAGATTATTTTTTGAAATTATTTTTTTTGGTTTTAAAAATAACCTTGTTAATTGCTGTATTTGATTTTTTTATTTTAAACAAGTTTCTCTTTAAGAGTTTAGTTGGCCACATATTAACTTTTGATAGATTTACTGGATTTAACTTAGAACCTAGGCATTTTGGTTTAATTTTAGTCAATTGCTATATTTTTTTAAGGTATATGCATTTTTCAAATAAAAAACTTTTTGTTCTGATTCTTTGTATTTTTCTTACAGCTTCAGTCTCTTCAATAATATTATTTTTAATTTCATTTTCATTTTTTCAATTTAGCAAAAAAAATATAATTTATTTTTTATTATCATCAATATTTATCTTTACTTTTATTTCATATTTTTTATTTATTTATTCTGACGAATTACTATTTTTACTCAATAGAATTTCGTTTATTGTAACCCTCAAAAGTGATAATGATTATTTCCAAGTTTTTTCTTTATTTGAAGTTTTTGATAGATCAGCTTTAAATGCACTATTTAATAATATAATATATTTTTTTACAGGATATGGACCTAATACTATATCTATTATATCAACTGATTATATTAGTAATCTTGATTTTAATACATATGATGGCATAATTAACTCACCCCCTCATACAGGATTAATTAATATTCTATCTCGTTCAGGAATATTTATGTTAATATTAATTGTCTTAACAAGAATAAAAAAAAGAAAAAACATTCATTTTTTTATTTATTTGTTACAATCGAGTTTTTTGTTTTACAGTTTTTTCCTAATTATTGATAATGAAAATAAAAAATAAATTGTTAGTTTCTGTGGTCTTAGCAACATATAATGTTGAAAAAACATTAGAAAGGTTTTTTGATAGCTACGAAAAATTACATTATCAAAATAAAGAATTAATTATAATTGACAATAATTCAAAGGACTCAACTCATAATATTTTTAAAAAGTTTAGGAGCTCTATTGATGTTCTAATAATAGAAAGCGATAATGGTATTTACGATGCTTGGAATAAAAGTATAGCATTATGTAAAGGAGATTTTATATGTTTCATGGGTGCAGACGATGTGTTTTTGCCTTATTCAATTAATAATTTACTTTCAAAATTTTCAAAAAAAATAAATTTCATTTCATCTAAAACAAAATTTTTAGAAACAAATTTTATCGTTGGAAAAAAATATGATTCAAAAAAACTAATTTATTATCAAATGTTTTGCCATATTGGGTCATTAACATCTGCTGAGCTATTTAAAGATCAAGAGTTTGATTCAACTTATAGGGTTTCTGGTGATTATGAATTTTATTTAAGAAATAAAGACAAAATTGTTCCTGCTTTTTTTGACGATGTAAACTTTTATTCAGGAACAGGTGTCAGTTCAAGTTTCTCAAGTTTTACAGAGAATTACAAAGTATGGAAGAGTTTAGGAATTCATAATTTTATTTCTAGAAAAATTTTATTTTTAATACATGTTTCAAATTTTTATTATAATTTACTCATGAAAGCATTAAAAGTTAAATGAATAAAAATAAAATTACTTTAATAGATGCGTTATACATAAATCAAGGTGGAGGAAAGGTTTTATTAGATCTTTTAATCGAAAGTTTATCTAAAAATAATGATATTTATTACTTACTAGATAACAGAATTTCAAAATCATATCCTTTCTTAAACAAAAATGTCACATATCTAAAATCATCTATTATTTCCAGGCATTACTTTTATTTGTTAAATAAAAATAAATTTTCAAATGTTCTTTGTTTTTCCAATATTCCTCCCTCAGTTAATTTGAAATGTATGGTTTATACTTTTTTTCAAAATGTAAATTTATTAAACAAAAGCAGTAATTCGTTTGAGATCTTTTTTAAAAGATTCTATATCAAATACTTCCAAAGAAATTCCGATAAATGGATTGTTCAAACCAATGTAGTATCAAAATTAATAAATGGTATTGGAGTTGATGAAAGTAATATTTTTATTTTACCTTTTTTTAAAGAGGTTTCTTTTGATAGAATTAAAAAAAATAATAATAAAATAAAATTTTTATATGTAAGTTCTGGTGAAAAACATAAAAACCATATTAGATTATTTAACTCTTTTAAAAAGTACTTTTCATTAAATAATAATACTGAACTTACAGTTACTGTTGATGATAATTATAATGACTTATGTGATAAAATTTCTTATTTTCAAAGTATTAATATACCAATAATAAATAAAGGGTTTATAAGTCACGAAATGATAAAAGAAGAATATAAAAAAGCAGATTTTTTTATCTACCCTAGTCTTCATGAAAGTTTTGGTTTAGGATTAATTGAAGCATGTCAATTTAATCTACCAATTATTTCTTCTGATAGAAGTTACGTTTATGAAATAGTTAATCCAAATTTAACTTTTGACCCTGTTTCTGAAAATAGTATATTGGAATCGATGATAAAATCTATTGATTATATAAATTTAAAAGGTGAACTAAAAATTAAAAACAAACTATCAAACATTATTGATTTGATTACTAAATAAATATTATGTTAAAAAATAAAACTTTACTTATAACTGGGGGAACAGGTTCTTTTGGGTCAACCATTCTTAAGAAATTTCAGGATACTGATTTTAAAGAAATTAGGATTTTTTCAAGGGATGAGAAAAAACAGCATGACTTACGTGTAGAAATAAATAATCCAAAAGTTAAATTTTTCATTGGAGATGTTAGAGATAAAGAAAGTGTAGATAATGTAGTAAATGGAGTTGATTATATATTTCATGCAGCGGCATTAAAACAAGTTCCTGCTTGCGAGTTTTTTCCTCTAGAGGCAACCAAAACAAATGTGATTGGAACAAGTAATGTGCTTATGTCCGCAATTAAACATGCAGTAAAAAAAGTAATTTGTTTAAGCACTGATAAAGCAGCCTATCCAATAAATGCTATGGGTATTTCAAAAGCATTGATGGAAAAAGTTGCAATTGCAAATTCAAGAAACTCAAAAGAAACAATTATTTGTGTAACTAGGTATGGAAATGTAATGGCATCAAGAGGATCAGTGATTCCTTTTTTTATTGAACAAATCAAAAACAATATTCCTCTCACTCTTACAGATCCAAATATGACAAGATTTTTGATGTCTCTAGATGAAGCCGTTGAGCTTGTTTTATTTGCTTTTCAAAATGGTGTGGCTGGGGATCTTTTTATTCAAAAGTCACCTGCATCTTCAGTAGCAGATCTAGCACAAGCTATTAAAGAATTATTTAATTCAAAAAAAGAAATGACTATAATTGGAAAACGACATGGAGAGAAAATGTATGAAACCCTTGCCACAAAAGAAGAAATAGTATTAGCGGAGGATCTTAAGAATTATTATAGAATCCCTGCGGATAATAGAGATTTAAATTACAATAAATTTTTTATTGAAGGAAGTCAAAATAATCAGAGCGAAGAAGATTATAATTCATCAAATACTAACCAACTCTCTGTTAATCAAATCAAAGAAAAATTATTAACACTTGATTACATTAAGAACGAATTAAATTTATTATGAAAATAGCAACAATTGTAGGCACTAGACCAGAGTTAATAAAACTATCTGCAGTAATTAAAAAACTGGATACTGTTTGTGACCATCTTTTAATTCATACAGGTCAAAATTTTGATTTTGAGCTAAATGAAATTTTCTTTAAAGATTTAGAAATAAGAAAGCCCAATATTTTCTTAGAGGCTGCTGGTGATAATTTTGCCTACACAATATCACAGATTATTTCTAAATCATATGATGTATTAGTCAAAGAGAAACCTGATGCAATTCTATTGTATGGAGATACAAATAGTTGTTTAAGTGTTATTGTTGCTAAAAGACTTAAAATTCCTGTTTTTCATATGGAGGCAGGGAATCGTTGTTTTGATGAAAGAGTTCCTGAAGAGTTAAATAGGAAGATTGTAGATCACCTAAGTGATATTAATATGCCGATTTCAGATCACGCAAGGAAGTATATGGAGAGAGAAGGTATCTCGCCAGAGACTATTATTAAAATTGGGTCTTCAATGCCAGAGGTATTAAATAATCAAATAAATAAAATAAATTCATCTAATATACTCTCAGAACTTAATTTAAAAGAAAAAGAGTTTATAGTTGTTAGTCTTCATAGAGAAGAAAATGTTGATAGTTCAAAAAACCTTGCAAATATTGTAAGTTCTATCAACGAAATAGTCAAGGTATATAAAAAGAAAATTATATTTTCAATACATCCAAGAACAAAAAATAAATTGGTTTCATTTGGTTTAGAAGATAAACTTTCAAATGAAGTAATTCAATCTAAACCTCTTGGATTTAATGACTACATAAAGCTACAACAAACTTCTTTTTGTGTTATTTCTGATAGTGGAACTATTTCGGAAGAAAGTTCAATTCTAAAATTTTCAGCTATTACCATAAGGCAATCTCATGAAAGACCGGAAGCAATGGATGAGGGAACAGTCATTATGACTGGATTTAATAAACAAAATATTATAGATTCTATAAAAATTGTAACAAGTATCGATGCTAGTCAGATTAACACTGCTTTGGATTATAGACCTGAAAATGTTTCAGAAAAAGTAGTGAGAATAATATTTTCATATGTTGATTATATAAATAGAAATGTATGGAAAAAGTTTTAGTATTAGGAAACAAAGGTATGTTGGGACATGTTTTGTATGAAACATTTCAAACTAATGATTTCTCTAAAAAATACGACGTAATCGGAATTAATAGATCTGATGATCATAGAGATAATAAATCTTATAGATTAGATGTTTTAAATTTTAATAAATTAGAGCAATTTATAAAAAATAAACAACCAAAATATATTGTAAATTGTATTGGTTCTCTAGTTGAAGCATCTATTAACAAGCCAAGTTTAGCAATTCAAACAAATTCACTGTTACCTCATTTTTTAAATGAAATTAGTGAAAAATATAACTTAAAACTCATCCACATTAGTACAGACTGTGTATTTGATGGAATAAAAGGGATGTATAAAGAATCCGATAAAAAAACGGAAACTAACTATTACGGTTTAACAAAAAATTTAGGTGAGATAAATAATAATAGGAATTTAACCATTAGAACTTCAATTATTGGTCCAGAGTTGAAGTCTGATCCAACTGGTCTTTTTAATTGGGTAATTAGTCAAAATGGTAATACTATACATGGATATTCAAGTGCTATGTGGAGTGGTCTAACAACAATAGAACTAGCTAAGTTCATTATTTGGAGTTTAAATAAGGACATCACTGGTATTGTTCATGCAACTAATAGTTTAGGAATTAGTAAGTATGATTTAGTCAAGCTTATAAATAAAACCTTTGATTTAAATATTAATTTACTTAAAAATAAAGACTATGAAATTGACAAAACACTTTTAAATACAAAAATCGATAACTATAATTTTCCGTCTTATATTAAAATGATTGAAGAAATGAAAGATTGGATTGACTGTAATAAATATAAATATTCTAAATAATTTGTTCTGAAAATACTAATAGTTACTCAATATTTCTGGCCAGAAAATTTCAAAATAAATGATGTTGCTAAAGGATTAGCTTCAAAAGGTTATAATGTTTCAGTCCTTACAGGATTGCCCAATTATCCAAAAGGAAAAATCTTTGAGGGTTATTCATTTCCTAAGAATAAAAAAGAGAATTATGATGGGATTACTATTTATAGATCTCCGCTGATTCCAAGAGGAAATGGGTCTGGAGTTCGATTGTTTTTGAATTATTTTTCTCTAGCCCTATTAGCCTCATTAAGGGTGTTGTTTATAAAAAATAATTTTGATAAAATTCTAGTGTATGAGGTATCTCCTGTTACTATTGGTATTCCTGCCATTATTGCTAAATATAGATTTAAGGCTCCAATATTTTTTTGGGTCCAAGATTTATGGCCTGAAAGTGTTACCGCAGCAGGAGGTCTTAAAAATAAATTTATCATTAACCTAATTAGCAAATTAACAAGATTTATTTATCAGCATTGTGAAAAAATACTAGTTCAATCAAAAGCATTTATTCCTTACATTTTAAATCAAAGCGTTAGTAATAGTAAAATTATTTATTTGCCAAATTCTACTGAAAGTTTTTACAATAAAGTAGACGTTAAGAATAAGTTTAAAAAACTTATGCCTGAGGAGGGACCGATATTAATGTTTGCTGGTAATATTGGAGAAGCTCAAGGCTTCAATACAGTGATCAAATCTGCTTCATATTTAAAAGATTCGGGGGTTAAAGTTAATTGGGTCATTCTAGGTGATGGTCGTCAAAGAAAATTAATAGAAAAGAAAATTAACGATCTAGGTCTTCAGAAATGTTTTTTCTTTTTGGGGTCTTATCCAAGTGAAGAAATGCCAAATTTTTTTGCATGTGCTGATGCTTTGTTAGTAACACTTAAGAAAAATTTAATTTTCTCTATGACAATTCCCAATAAGATACAATCTTATATGGCTTGTTCGAAACCAATAATTGCTAATATTGATGGTGAGGGTGGAAGAGTAATCTTAGAGGCTAAATGCGGAATAGTTTCACCTTCCGAAGATTATATTTCATTTTCAAAGTCGATTATTGATTTTTTAAAGTTAGGAGCTGACGAAAAAGAATTGATGGGGGAAAATGCAAGATTATATTTTGAAAAGGAATTCGATAGAGAAAAACAAACAAATAGTATTATAAATATTTTTAATGGAATCAGAAATAATTAGAGTATATAATGGGATTTGATAAAAGTAACTTAGAAAAACTATATAATTTTACCGAAAGAATTTATAATGAATAATAATATTATAACAGGGGTTAAAGGTTTTGTTGCAGGGAATTTAAAAAAATATTTAATATTTAGCAATAAACAAGTAATAGGTGTGTCAAGAATTCCTTTATATGGAGACTTAGGTTTTGATGAAATAAGTATAGATATAATGAATAAATCAAAGAGTTTTATTCATTTAGCTGGGAAAGCACATGATTTAAAAAGGACATCAGAGGCTAAGGATTATTTTAAAGTAAACACTGAATTAACAAAGAGCTTGTTTGATCAGTTTTTAATTAGTGATTGTGAAGTTTTTATTTATATGAGCTCTGTAAAAGCTGTTGCGGATATCGTGGATGGTGTTTTAACAGAAGATGTGATTTCTAATCCTATATCGGTTTATGGAAAATCTAAGTTAGCCGCTGAAACATATATCTTATCAAAGAAAATACCTGACAATAAGAGGGTTTATATATTAAGACCCTGTATGATCCATGGGCCTAACAATAAAGGAAATCTAAATTTACTATATAGTTTTATTTCTAAGGGTATTCCTTATCCATTTGGGAAATATGTAAATAAGAGATCTTTTGTTTCTGTAGAAAATGTGTGTTTTATTATTAATGAATTGATCGATAATGCTAAAATAGAATCAGGAATTTATAACTTAGCAGATGATGTCTCATTATCAACTATAGATTTGGTTAAAATAATATCTGAAGTAATAAATAAATCAACTAAAATTTTAAAACTTCCTAAGTTGGTTGTAAGTTTTTTAGCTAGTGTTGGAGATTTCTTACCAATACCAATAAACTCTGAAAGACTTCTAAAACTAACAGAAAATTATGAGGTATCTAATTTAAAAATTAAAAAAGCAATTCAAAAAAATTTACCATTATCTTCAAAAGAGGGTATTAAAAAAACAATAGCTTCTTTTTAATTAACCACGGCAAAAAACAACAAGATGAAACAATTTAAAAAAGCCTTTTATAGAAAGATAAGTTTTGATAAAGACACTTTTGAAAGTAAAAATATTTTAATAAATAAAATTTATAATCAAAATATTTTAGTTATTGGAGGTGCGGGTACTATAGGCTCCAGTTATATCAAACAAATTTTAAAGTATAAACCTTTAAAAATAACTGTAGTAGATATTAATGAAAATGGGTTAACCGAATTAACTAGGGATCTTAGAAGTTCTAATTTATTAGATTATAATCCAGAATACATTACTTATCCTGTAAATTTATTAAGTGAAACCTTTGATAAAATATTTAATTCCGAATCATGGCAAGTGGTAGCTAATTTTTCTGCACATAAGCATGTTCGTTCTGAAAAAGATAAAATTTCGGTAGAAGCATTGATTAAAAACAATGTTTTTGGGGCCATCAAACTTTTAAATTTATGCGATCAAAACTCTCCTAAATATTTCTTTAGTGTTTCTACTGATAAAGCCGCGAATCCAGTTAATATTATGGGCGCTTCAAAAAGCTTAATGGAAAAATTGATTCTTTCCAAAAAAAATAATTTTAGAGTTTCAACAGCTCGATTTGCAAATGTTGCTTTTTCTAATGGAAGTTTATTAGATGGATTTATTTATAGACTTAATAAAAAACAACCACTTTCTTGTCCGTCAGATATTAAGAGGTTTTTTGTGACACCAGAACAATCGGGACAAATATGTTTATTGGCCACATTTTTAGGAGATACAGGAAATATTTTCTTTCCTAAATTAGATTTTCATAAGGATCAAATCTATTTTAAGGAAATTGCTCTAGATTTTTTAAAAGAGAATGGATTTGAACCTGAATTAGTTCTTTCGGAACAAGAAGCTAAAAACTTTGATTTTGATAAGTATCCTACAAAGTATCCAATTTATTTTTTCAAAACAGATACCTCAGGAGAAAAAACATATGAAGAATTCTTTACTGAAGAAGAAGATTATGAAGTTAATAAATATGATTCCTTAGGGTTCATAAATACTCCGGATATTGAAATATCATTTGAAGAGGTTGAAGCTGATTTTGAGAGTGCATTTAATAATCCAAATTCTCAAAAATCAGATATAATAATTATTATTAAAAAATATGTTCCAGATTTTATGCACATTGAAACCGGCAAACATTTAGATCAAAAAATGTAAATTATGTATAATTTTTTTAAGCGTTTATTGGATATTGCTGTTAGCTTTTTAACATTAATTATTTTATTACCAGTTTTTATTCCCATAATAATTGTCCTGAGACTCTCTGCAGAAGGAGAGGTTTTCTATTTTCAAGAACGTTATGGAATTCATAACTCAAGTTTCCAAATATGGAAGTTCGCAACCATGCTAAAAAACTCCATGAATATCGGTACTGGGAGTATTACGCTTCAAGATGATCCCAGAGTTACAAAAATTGGATCCTTTTTAAGAAAAACAAAGATCAATGAACTCCCGCAAATTATTAATATTTTAAAAGGAGATATTAGTTTGGTAGGGCCTAGGCCATTAGTTACAAAAACATTTTCTGCATACAATGAAGATGTACAATCGAAAATATACAATGTAAAGCCTGGTCTTACTGGAATAGGTTCTATTATTTTTAGAGACGAAGAGTCAATTATTTCAGCTATTTCAGACGAAGATCCACATGAATTTTACAAACGTATTATAGCACCTTATAAAGGTGAATTGGAAATGTGGTATCAATCAAACAATTCTTTTTTCTTAGATTTACAATTAATTTTCATGACTGCTTGGGTAATTGTTTTTCCTACTTCAAAACTTTATGAAAAATGGTTCAAAGATTTACCAAAGCGAAATTTTTAATAAAAATCACCCAACAAACAAACAAATACTTTGTATCAAGAAATAAAAAAAAAGATAGAATCTTTTGGATTCAACATAGTTTCTCATGATTTTGAAAGACCTTGGGGAGGTTTTTTGGTAATTGATGAAACACAAGCTCAAGACTTTTCTAATAAATTCTTTGAAGGTATAGACGTGAATACCTTAAAGATTGGAGGGGGATTGAGCCCTAAAATATTGATAGTTAAACCCCACGCTCGCTTGTCTTGGCAATACCATAATAGGCGGGCTGAAATTTGGCAAGTATATAAAGGTTCTGCAGGAATTATTAGAAGTGATTCTGATGAAGAAAATGAGATGAAAATATTTAATGAAGGAGATCAAATTATTCTACAACAAGGGGAGAGACACCGTCTAATTGGGTTAGATGATTATTGTGTGGTTGCTGAGATTTGGCAACATACCGACGCTAACCATCCTTCAGATGAAGACGATATTATAAGAGTACAAGACGATTTTGGTAGATAAAGAAAGTAAACAACATGAATAGGAAAAAAGGAATGATTGTATCAGGATATTTTAATCCCATACACAAAGGACACATCGAGTATTTTAACAATGCGAAAGCACTGGCTGATGAATTGTTTGTCATTGTTAATAACGATCATCAAAGAACATTAAAAGGGTCTAAAGAATTTCAACAAGAACAAGAACGTGTTTTTATCGTCTCTAATATAAAATCTGTAGATCATTGTGTGTTGTCTATAGACCAAAACAGAACCGTATGTAAAACCATTGAAAAAATTGCAATAGACTTTGGTGAAACTTATGATTTAAGTTTTGCAAATGGTGGAGATCAAAATAACAATACCATCCCAGAAAGACCTATTTGCGACCAGATGGGAATTAACTTAGTAGATAATCTTGGAGATAAAATACAGTCTAGCAGTTGGTTGTTAAAAAAGTAAGTTTTTAGTTGAATTTCAATTTATGTCTATCCACCCCCATTCTAATGAAACTTACAGGTCACTCGAGGGAAAGTACGTTTTTAGAATATGTTGGTAAAAATGAAAATATTGATACATACGCTGATATATTGATGGATGTATTATCAAAAAACAATAATAAATATTAGATTAGCGCCGGACTGTAGTCTCAAATTTTAAAATATTTTTTCGTTAGTTTTCTTCAAGTCTTGTTATTATAAATCTTCATGTATTATTTGTAATTATTAATTACAAATAATATACTTCCCAATTATGAAGATATC
>Ga0209199_1001726_pt1 | contig 25190 bp, 24 predicted proteins | sample COGITO_mtgs_1105_7_FD_184805 | JGI IMG/M metagenome (GOLD analysis project Ga0209199, IMG submission 184805) | Pelagic marine microbial communities from North Sea - COGITO_mtgs_110523 (SPAdes) (version 2) | ecosystem: Environmental > Aquatic > Marine > Epipelagic ...
ACCGGTGGGCAAGCCATCGGTGCCCAAAGGGATGCCCGGGTGATTATAGCCCGTCTTAAGCATGCCAGCCAGTTCGAGCGCTTTAGTATTCACATTCATAATATGGCCCGAGGCATGTAGAACTCCAACGGGACGCGTGGTGGACACCCGATCCAGATCCGCGCGGGTCACGGTGGTGTTGCCCATATAGATAGGGTCCAATTGCCATCCTGAGACAGCTGCTGCAGGATCCTTAAGCTTAGCTTCGGCCGCTTGCAAACGCTGGACGAACGCATCGACACTTTTCACACCGGACCAAACCTTGCCATCTGGATCAGCGCGATCAAACCAGCCACAATACACCTTCCTCCACAACGAGCCTTCCATCACATGAGCATGACCTTCAACGAATCCGGGCATCAATACCTTGTCGGCGAAACGGTTATCGAGCGTTACGTCGCCCCAAGTTTGCAATTCAGACAAGCTGCCAGCCCCTAAAATACGCCCATCGCGCACGGCCACGTGAGTGGCATCTGGACGACTTGGGTTCATTGTGATGATTTTTTTGGCGCTATAAACGATTGTCTCGGACATGGGTTACCTTGAAATCTGGTTGCTTTGTATAAAGGTAAAGAGGTTTTAATCTTTGGAAAAATAGATTTAACTGCTTCTGATAAGCTTTTTTTTGGGGGAATGGCCTAATGAATTTTACACTCAAACAATTACGTTACGTGGAAGCGGCAGGACGGCTCGGATCTATCGCCAAAGCCGCTGTTGAAGTTTCGATTTCACAATCTTCCATCACCGCTTCAATTGATGCTTTGGAGGCATCTCTGGATTATGCACTTTTTGTACGCACGCCGGCTAAGGGCATAACACCCACCTCAGCGGGCCGCGAAGCATTGCAGCTAATCCGCACTTTTTTAAACCAATCGCAGCAATTTGAGTCTGAATTACAATCGCAGGGCGGAGATGACGCAGGACTGGTCCGGATCGCTTGCTATGCCACCGCAGCACCGACGTTTTTGCCGCCAATCCTAAAATCCATCACAGAAAATTTCCCTGGGATTTCTGTGAAAGTGATGGAGGGTAATATGATGGCCATCGCAGACTACCTCGACAATGGGGAAGTTGACCTGGTGTTCACCTATGATCGGCATGTGCCTCACGGCCAATCCTTTGAACCGCTGTTTACCGCCCCTCCTTATGCGTTAATTTCGCGCTCCGATGAGGCAAGCCAGCGACATTCAATAACATTTGAGCAACTCAGCAAGAAACCCATGATCATGCTTGATTTACCCTATACGCGCGACTATTTTTTTAGTCTTTTTCGGGCTCGTGGTCTTGAGCCAGATGTCGCCCATTCCACACGATCCTCCGAAATTGCTAAAGCTTTGGTAGAGGGCGATTTTGGATTCACGTTGCTGAACATTCGACCGCGCAATTACAGTCCCAAAGACAGCCGCTACAGCGTAGTACCAATTTCAGATTCGTCCGACGTACCAATTTTTGGTATCTCAACTACTGGAAATCTGCGCCAACCCAAAAATGTGCGCTCCTTCATCAAAATTTGCACAAAATTACGGGATGATGGGGTTTTTGATTGCTGTACAGTCACCGCATAGGAAAAATATTAAATATAATTATTATATTTCCAAAAGGCCCAATAATTATACCCAGAGGTGCTTTCAAAACAATGAGAAGGCGATCACTTGATTTATTATGACAGTTCATGGCCCGACAAAAAACAAGCAACCTTGTGCCCATCCGAGTGCGTTTCTAGCATTGGCGGGGCCTCTTTGCACTGTTGCTCTGCAACGGGGCATCTTGACGCAAACCGGCACCCTTTGGGCAGGTTAATGGGGCTGGGTGGATCGCCTTGCAGACGCACCCGGTTGCGTCGGTCCCGTTTTTTGCCGTATACGGATGGAACGGCACCCAGAAGTGCTCTGGTATATGGATGGCGTGGGTTAGTGAACAGGCTGACACGATCCGCCAGTTCGACGATCTGACCAAGATACATCACAGCCACTGTGTCGCAGATGTGCTGCACAACTCCAAGATCGTGTGAAATGAACAGATAGGTCAACCCTAACTTTTTCTGGAGATCGCCCATCAAATTCAAGATCTGCGCCTGAATGGCCACGTCAAGTGCCGAAACGGGCTCATCACATACAATTAGTTCTGGGCGCGTCGACAATGCCCGAGCGAGGCCAAGACGTTGCCGTTGACCGCCTGAAAACTGATGCGGAAACAGCACCCGTTGCTCCGGGCGCAGACCTACCTGCCGGAACAATTCCGCCACTTTTGCCTCACGTTCTTGGGGCGTGCCGATATTCATCAAATCTAACGGTTCGCGCACCAACGCCCCTGCCCGCTTACGTGGGTTCAGAGACGAATAGGGGTCCTGGAAAACAATCTGAAAGCGGGACCGCGCATCGCGCAATGTTTCGCCCTCTAGTGCACTAAGAGCTGTATCACGTAGAGTTACCTCACCATGGGTAATATGAACAAGCCGCATGATCGCAAGCGCGGTGGTGGATTTGCCAGAACCGCTTTCCCCAACAATGCCAAATGTCGTGCCTGCTGGTACTTCAAAGCTAACCCCATCAACAGCGTGAACAGTATTGCTTTTGCGCCCAAAAATGTTCTTTTTTCCGCCGAAATGGACTTTTAGGTTTTTGACCGTTAGTGCGATATTTTGGTCACTCATTCTGCCATCTCCGCTTCGGCCGCCCAGCAAGCGGCCAGATGGTTTTCCTGTGTTGCTAGTAGCACAGGCTTATCCGAGCTGCATCGCGGCAGCACCGCATTGCAGCGAGGCGCAAAGGCACAACCTTTACCAAGGTCGGTCAGTGCAGGGACTACCCCTTCGATCTCCATAAGGCGTTCGCGCACGGGCCCTGGCGAAGAGGACAGATGCGGCACACAGGCGATAAGCCCTTTTGTATAGGTATGATCCGGGTGGGACAATACATTATCGACTTTGCCCATTTCCACGATACTGCCTGCGTACATCACCGCCACATTATCAGCCAGCTCAGCAATCGCGCCCATATCATGAGTGATCATGATGATGGCCGTGCCCATTTCATCCTGGAGGTTTTGCAATAGATCAAATATCTGTGCCTGGACGGTGGTGTCCAGCGCCGTGGTTGGTTCATCGGCAATCAGCACGCGGGGGCGGCACGCCAACGCCATGGCGATCATAACGCGTTGACGCATGCCGCCCGAAAGCTGATACGGGTACGCATTGGCACGGGCGGCGGCCTCAGGGATTTCGACGGCCTCAAGCATATCAACTGCACGGGCATGGGCCGCCTTTGCAGACACACCCTCATGCAAGCGTACGCTTTCCGCGATCTGTTCGCCTACAGTAAACACGGGGTTCAATGAGGTCATCGGTTCCTGAAAGATCATCCCGATATCCTTGCCCCTAATCTTGCACAAGTCGTCCACACCCATGCCGACCAGCTCCTGCCCCGATAATTTGATCGAGCCTGAAGTGATCTTGCCCGGCGGGTCAGGGATCAGCCCCATGATCGACAGCGCGGTCATGGATTTGCCACAGCCAGACTCGCCTACGATGCCAAGGATCTCACCCTCGTTCACCGAAAGCGTAATATGATCCAGCACCCGCGCATTGCCCGCACGGGTTTGGAAGTCGACAACAAGGTCGGAGACAGCAAGCAAAGGATCAGACATTAGCGCTGCCTCAATTTCGGGTTCAGTGCATCGTTCAGACCGTCCCCAACGAGCGAGATCGCAAGAACCGTCAGGAAGATCGCGAAACCAGGTATTGCCACGGCAAAACCTGCGTCCAGAATGTAGGGACGGTTGGATCCGATTACCTGTCCCCAGCTCATCACGTTGGGATCAGAGAGGCCCAAAAAGCTAAGGGCGGCCTCAAACAAGATGGCGGAACCCACCATCAGGTTGGCCTGCACTACAATCGGCGGCAGCGCGTTGGGCAAGATCACCTTGAAGATCAAATAGAGATCACGAGCCGAGCCGGAGCGTGCAGCGGCGACATATTCCATCTCGCGGATGCGCAGGAATTCCGACCGGGTGACGCGGGCCACTGCGGTCCAGCTGACCACACCAATGGCAAGCGTCACCGTCAGCAGTGAGGCGCCAAAAAGTGCCACGATTACCATCGAAAACAGCAAAGTCGGGAGGACCTGAAAGAACTCAGTAAAGCGCATCAGTAGCTCCTCGACTAATCCACCATAATAGCCGGCGAAGGCCCCCACCGAGACGCCGATGGTGACGGAGACTAAAGCCGCCGCCAAACCAATGGCAAGCGATACTTGCCCGCCGGCCATCATCGCTGACAGAATGTCACGGCCCAGATAATCTGTTCCTAGAATGAACCCTTCCTGCATTGGCATCGTGAAGGGGGCCCAGACCATCTCAAACGGGTCGGTTGTATGGAGCCATGGTCCTGCAAAGACGAACAGCAGGATTGTAATCAGCAGGATCAGCCCAGCAACAGCAGCATAGTTGCGAAAGAACATAGTTGTCATTTCGCGCAAGGAGCTGGTAGCCTGTATGCTAGTGACGTCTTTGATTTGGGTGTTGATTTCACTCATAAAGAAGCTCCTAATCCGCACGAATGCGCGGGTCGATCATCCGCAATATCATATCTGTGAGGATGTTCACCACAATCACCACGAGGGAGGACAAGAAAAGAATGCCCATGATCGTGGGCGTATCGCGTGCAAGGATCGATTGCAGGGCCAGCGTGCCAAGGCCAGGCCAGCTGAACACCGCCTCTACCACCACGGCACCCGAGATCACGGCAGAGAATTGCAGACCGGCGACGGTGACCAGAGGTCCAAGCGAATTCTTCAGCGCATGTTTGTAGAATACTTTATTCTCTGCCAGGCCTTTAGCACGTGCGGTGCGCACATAATCGCTGCCCAGCACCTCCTGCATGGAGGCGCGGGTCAGACGCGAATAAAGTGCCAGGTAAATGGAAGCCAGAGTAACCATAGGCAACACAAGATGATAGCCGATGTTGATCCATTGCTCATACCATAGAGCATCTATCAGCGAAGCACTCATCATGCCGCCGACCGGAAATACTGGCCAGATGGCCACAAATAGAATAATCAACAGAATACCTGTCCAAAACACGGGTGCGGCAAAACCAAACAGCGACAGAAACGTCACAATCAGGTTTGTGAAACTGTTTGGTTTGCGCGCGGCCATCACGCCCAACAGCAGGCCAACTGCGATGGCGAGGATTTGCGAGGAAAACACCAGCAAGAGCGTTGCAGGCAGGCGTTGCAGGATTAGCTCGGTAACGGGTGCGTTGTAGAAATAGGAATAGCCTAGATCAAGCGCAGCTATAGAGCTGATATAGCGTCCGAGCTGCACAGCGAACGGCCGGTCTAGGCCATAGCGAGAACGAATTTCTGCGAGAACTTCGGCGTCAGCGCCACCCATGTCACCTGCAATGGAATCTGCAACGTCGCCCGGTGCGATCGTAATCAGGGTGAAGTTCAGCACCACCACAGCGATAAGTAAAATAAGACCATAGCCGATGCGTTTTGCCAAAATTTTTCCAAGACTCATCGCGCAATATCCCTATCATCGAGAAAGAAAACGCCCGGTCCGCAACAGCGGTCCGGGCGCGCGTCCTACCTAGAACTTACTTCAGATACACACGATCCAACGGACTGGAGGTGCCCCAGACACTGTCAGGTGCATTGCCCACAGACGTTGAGGACACAGTATGGTAAGGCGACGCAAAGATCGGGTAGAGCGGCAGTTCATTCGCGACGATCTGCTGAAACTCTGCGTAAAGCTCTTTACGTTTGTTCGAGTCATTTGTGGCGCCAGCCATCTCCATCAGCTCATCGACACGTGCGTTGGAATACTGTTGGGTATTGGACCAGATTACGCCTTCCTTGATGTTGTCCGAGCTATAGGTCCGGTGGACACCAATCACCGGGTCACCCCAGTTGAACACGTTGTCCATGGTCATATCAAAATCCCATGTAGAAATTCGCTTAGCCCATGTGGGAAAGTCTGCTGAAGACCGCACCGCGACGTCGATACCAATCTTCTTCAGCTGCGGCTTCATATACTCCGCATAAGGTTTCATCGCAGGCCAACCATAATCAACAGACAGTGCAAAACGCATACCATCCGACCCTTTGGCATAGCCGGCCTCATCCAGCAGCGCGTTAGCTTTGTCGATATCAAGGTCGTAGGCCTCAACAGTGGCGTCATAAAACGGGCTGCCAGGATGGATACCAGTCAAAGCCGTTGGGGCTGTCCCAAGGTTAAGCGCCTTGTTGATAAACTCACGATCTACGGCATAGGCAATCGCCTGACGCACTTTTGGGTCGCTCGTTTTTTCACCTTTGGTGTTGAACGCCAGCCAGTTGACTGGACCAATAGCGGCGTAGCCTTCAGAGGACACACGCAAGGCGCCATTTTTCTTTAGGCGCACAATGTTGCGGGGGTTAGATTCGAAGCCCGACATCTGCAATTCACCACTTTCCAGTGCAATCGCACGGGTACTTTCGTCAGGCAAAATGCGCATTACGATGCGGTCAAGATAGGGCAGACCTTCAATAAAGTAGTTCTCATAGCGCTCAAGAATTACATGTTCGCCACGCTTAAACTCCACCAGCTTGAAGGGGCCCGAACCGACCACACCTTCAGAGTTAGCAGGGTGCGATTTAGGATCCTGACCGTCGCCATAGACGTGCTTGGGGATGATCGACAACAGCTGTGACGACATAGCTAGCAACAAGGCAGGATGCGGCTTGGAAAGTTTGAGAATGGCGGTGTTGGCATCCGGTGTCTCAACGGTTTCTACGGGCGCAAACATCGATTTGAAAGGGTGGTTTGCTTTCACCGTGTCAATCGAAAACGCCACGTCTTCAGACGTAATCGGCGCACCATCGTGGAAGGTTGCCCCTTTGACCAGATTGATTGTAACGGACAGTCCATCAGAAGAAACTTCCCAGGTCTCAGCAAGGAATGGTTGTGGGTTCCAACCCTCATCATAGCGCAGCAGCGATGCAAAAAGTTGCGTACCAGGCTGACCGGTAGCGGTACCGGACTGCACCGCGGGATTCAGGTGACGTGGCGTTTGCTGTATCGCCATAGTCAGGGTGCCGCCCTTCTTGGGCTCTTCCGCTATTGTAGGTGTGGCCAACAGCGCGGCCGTTGCAACTGATGTTGCCACCGTCTTTAAAATTCGTTTCACAGATTCGTCCTCCCTTTGGTGTATTATTGGAGAGAGCGTAAAACAGGGCATAAACTTCAAATAGTAGTTTTATTCGGAGATATTCCTCTGTTTTTTGCGGGATTCAAGTCAGCTAAGTCACACATGATTTTCCTAGTATTAGCTGCTCAAACGAGCCAATGGCTTGCAGGTCTTTGTACAATTGAATGAAACTGCCTATTGGACGTCCTCATTTGATATCGTTTTGGATGAGAACGCCAAATTTATAGGCGGGCAGAGGATCACGGATGAGTTTGGGGCAATAGCGCGAATGGCCTTTGATATGTTTTGAGGGAGTAGCATCCAGGATGAAAAACCCAAAACCGTTTGACACTGAGCTTCGCATAATCTCAGCAAATTCTGTGCGTTGAGAAATTTGCGCATTATATCTGCAATCCCCTATCAGCTACATATAGTGCCCTTTGGTAGGATGCAGATCGAGTGGAATCCTGGATAACTGGGAAAGTGTTGCGAGACTGACTTCATTCTGTTCTCCCAGTTTGCCATTCTTAGCGACCAAGCGGGATTTTGGGTTTGTGATCGACGCATAAAAAGTATGCAAGGGATACTTCGAAAACAATGAGAGCTGGCATCAGATTTCTGTTGAAACCCGAAACTATGTGCTCAATAGTTGGCGGCACTCAACGAAGGCAGCGGTACCGCTCATCTTGAAACCGAGGCAGCAGTAGAGGCAGCGTTCCTGGTTGAAGTGTTTAGAGGTTGAAGCGTGGGCAGCAGCGATTTTTGTAAGGTAGGCCCCCGCCTAAACTTAAGCACCACCCTTTCTCTTCGTCGAAACGGTAGATGAAAATTCTCAGTCCTGTTGTTGATCCAGCGACCTGTCTATTGCCGATATGCATTTCCTATTGATATCATATCTGCGCGGGATTGCCGGAGCCTATCTCTAACAATAACGCTTCGCTGGCCGTGCCGATTCATGGGTCTTTTTATGAATTCAAATGCTGATTTGCGACTGCGGCGTTTACTGATAGTGCTTCTCAACATTTCACTTCCACGATCACCAGCACGCCAAAGATAATGTGTTCGCGGTTAATCTTCGCGAAAACCTCATCCAAACAAATTTCATCTCACAGTGCCGCTGCGCGGACACTCCAAAAAATTTACAGGAGGGCATTTTGAAGGCTAAAAGCGGTAAGAGCGTCCAAGAAAAATGCACGAAGCCATCGCGTGTTTTCATGGTTAAGAAAGCCTTGCTTGCGCCCGTCCCCTGAGTCGATAAACTGGAGAAAAGACAGGAGCCCACCATGACCGAAGATGTTGATCGTCATGCCACGAAAATGGCAAAGAAAAAAGCCGCGCGAGACAAGATCATGGCAACGAAGACAGACGAAAAAGGCTTGGTGATCGTTCATACTGGCAAGGGCAAGGGCAAATCCTCTGCGGCTTTCAACATGATTTTTCGCCATATTGCGCATAAACGCAAATGTGCCGTGGTTCAGTTTATCAAAGGCGGAATGAGCACCGGTGAACGGGATCTGATTTTAGAGCATTTCACGGACCTCTGCGCATTTCACACCATGGGAGAGGGGTTCACTTGGGAAACCCAAGACAAGACCCGTGATACCGAAATGGCGCAGGCCGCTTGGGCCAAAGCAAAAGAGCTGATCCGTGATGAGCGCAATCACATGGTGCTGTTGGATGAGATTAATATAGCCCTGCGTTATGATTATCTTGATATTCAGGAGGTCATCGCCTTTTTGCGCGACAAAAAACCTGCCATGACCCATGTGGTGCTCACCGGGCGCAATGCGCATGCAGATTTGATTGAAGCGGCTGATTTGGTCACGGAGATGGAGCTGATCAAACATCCCTTCCGGTCGGGCATCAAAGCGCAAATCGGCGTTGAATTTTAAAGATAAAGTGAGAGCATGGCCATGGCCGTAAAACGATTGCTAACTGAGTTCGGCATGGGCGCCTCCCTGCGCCGACAAGATTACACACAGGCCGCAGTGCGCGGCGTCAAAAACGCGCTTTGGCACAATTCGATCAACCTGGCCGAATTATTCGGCAAGGCCAAAACGGATATGCTGATTGAGGTGGAAGTGGCGGTGCAAAACCCCTCTTCAGTGGACAAAAGCGCTGTGGCAGAGATCTTCCCCTATGGCCAAGTGCAGGTCACCGTGGTCCCTGGTGGGCTTGATGTGCCGCGGCCAGATGGCCTGCCAACCGTGATGGCAAATATCGCGATTTCTGTTTCATTAGATCTGGAGTTGGCCTCATGAGCGATCAAAGATTCATTATCGAAATGGGCATGGGCAATGACCAATATGGGCAGGATTATACCAAGGCGGCGCGCCGCGCGATTGAAGACGCGTTTCGCCATTCTGCGATTCCGATGTTCCAAGCGCTGGAGCCCACGCTTGGCCTGACCCCGCAAGACATGCGCGTTCAGGTGACCGTTGGTGTTCAAGACCCGGCGCAAGTGGACACTGCGGCGCTGGTCTCAACCCTGCCGCGCGGTCGAGCGGAAGTGCGCGCTGTTTTTGGCGGGCAAAATGTCACCAATCCCGATACCGGCAATGTCATCGTCATTGCCAGCGCCGCAATTGAGGCTTTCCTGCCCTATCAAGGTGACCGCACTTAGGGGCAGGCCCATAAGCCCCCTATAGCTGGTTGGCAATTTCCAGCAGATTGCCATCTGGGTCACGAATATAAAGCGAGACGATCGGCCCAAGCGCCCCGCTGCGCTGCACAGGCCCCTCTATCACTGTTTGCCCAGAGGCCTTGAGATATGCCAACCACGCGTCCAATGGGGTTGACGACAAAAAGCACAGATCCGCCGAGCCGGCACGCGGGTGAGCCGCATGGGGCGCAAAAAGGGTCTGTGCGGGGTGCAGATTAATTTTTTGCGCACCAAAGGCCAAAGCCCAACGCCGGCTGCCATCAGCCGCCTCAAATTCAAGTGCCTGCATTCCCAAGATGTCTCGATAAAACGCGATACTAGTCGCCAGATCGCTCACCGTCAGGACCAAGTGATCTAGGCCGGTGATCATCGGGGGATTTTTACTTGTCATTTTTACGCCTCAAGCTTGCAGCGGCTCTAAAATCCTCGGGGATCTGATCTTCACCGTCTAAAATAAGCGCAGTCATCACCTGAGCGATCTTTGGAGCCATGCCAAAGCCGATCTTAAACCCGCCATTGGCGATAAACCAATCCGAATGAACCGGATGCTGACCCAACATGGGCGCGCGCGTAAAGGCCCGCGGCCTCACGCCGGCCCAGCGCTCGATCACAGGCGCGTCGCGCAACTCAGGAAACAATCGCTTGGCCTTGGCAATCAAATCATCAAGCTGGCCATCCGTTTGATCGGCGGATTTAAAATATCGCTCACTGGTCGATCCAATGGCCACCGTACCATCCAAATGCGGCACCACATGCAGCCCGTCGGCAAACAGTTGCGCCGCGCCGGGACGCGCCAGATCCAACAGGGCAGCTTGCCCTTTGACCCCATTGCCAATCTCTTTGCCCAGGTGCTGTGACATCTCCACCAAGCCGCGCCAACCCCGCGCATCCACAATCGCGCCCTGGCGCGCGCCTGCGGCTGTGATCACCCCGCCCAGCTCCACCACCGCCTGCCCCAACGCTTTTGTGGCCTGCCGGGGGTGAATATGGGCCGAAAGCGTGTCGCGGACCAGCTGCCCCGTTGCAGAAGGCGGTGCCCAAGGCTCGGCTTTACTGGACGAGATGACCTCCCATACCGCCGCATCGCCCCAATTGGTCTCAGCATCTGCAATGCGTGACAGCGCAAGAGCAATCAATCTTTCCTCATTGATCGGTTGAAGCCGCCCATGATTGGCATAGCCAGTCGGCAAACCCGATATGCGCTCTACCTGCGGCCAAAATTCTCGCGCAAGCAATAGGCTTTCCAGCTGGAATTGCTTTTTGGGCAACCATAGATCCGGCGTATGCGGCGCCAAAGCTCCGACCAGCCCGCCACTGGCCCCCTGCGCTATGCCAGCCGGATCAATCACCCGCACGCGCGCGCCCCGCTGCGCGGCACAATAGGCAATCGATAGGCCAAACACACCGGCCCCAAGAATCGTTACATCAGCAGTTGCCAAAATCATCGCCCTTCTGCATGGTCGTGAAAATACTTAGGGTAGACCATGCTCAATCACCAGCCCCATAGCATAGAATGGCGCGCCAACACGCCTTTCTCCACTAAATTTGATGACCCTTATTTCTCCCTCGATGATGGGGTGGCGGAAACTGAGCATGTCTTCCTCGCGGGCAATCATCTGCCCGAGCGGTATTGCGATGGATTCCACATCGCTGAATTGGGCTTTGGCACGGGGTTAAACCTCTTGGTTTCCTTGGCCGCTTGGCGACGATCGGGGCAAAGCGGTGTTTTGCACTACACCAGCTTTGAGGCCTTCCCCTTGTCACCCGAGCAAATGATTACAGCCCAGGAAGCCTTTGAGCCATTGCAAGAGCTGGCCAGAGAATTAGCGCCATTATGGGGCACCAGCATCACCCTAGCCGATCTGCGTTTTGAGCTGATTTTAGGAGACGCCCGCGACACCCTGCCTAAGTGGTCAGGAAAGGCGGATGCTTGGTTTCTGGATGGGTTTTCTCCCGCTAAAAATCCAGAGCTCTGGGAAGCCAGCCTCATGGCAGAAGTGGCCGCGCATACCAAGACGGGCGGCAGCTGCGCGACCTATACGGCCGCAGGCTTTGTTCGCCGCGGATTGCAGGCGGGTGGGTTCGAGATCACCCGTTGCCCCGGCTTTGGTCGCAAGAAACACATGACGCGTGGATTTAAGCCGTGAGTGCCGGGACCAACACCCGGCTGGGCATTTTGCTCATGGTGGCGACAACCCTGGTCTTTGCACTGCAAGATGGTTTGAGCCTGCACCTCTCCTCCACCTACAACGTCTATATGGTGGTGATGGTACGCTATTGGTTCTTTGCCGCTTTTGTCATGACCGTTTCGGCCAAGCAAGCTGGAGGATTGCGCAATGCGGCGCGCACCAAGCAACCCGCACTTCAGGCCTTTCGCGGAGTGCTCTTGGCCGCAGAAATTTGCGTTATGGTCACAGCGTTCACCCTCCTCGGCATGGTGGAAAGCCTCGCGATTTTCTCAGCTTATACGCTCATCGTTGCAGCGCTCTCGGGTCCAATTCTTGGCGAGACCGTTGGCTGGCGGAGGTGGCTGGCAATTGCCGTTGGCTTTGGCGGGGTTTTGGTGATTTTGAAGCCCGGCTTCGGGGTCTTCTCCCCCTATGCGATCATCCCCTTTTGTGCGGCTTTCATGTTCGCCCTGTACAGCCTGCTCACACGCTATGTCGCCCGCCTCGACAGCACCGCAACCAGTTTCTTTTGGACGGGCGTGATGGGGTGCCTGTTGATGAGTGCCATTGGCGCTTTTCATTTTGAAAACATGAGCCCCAGCGATTGGGGCTTGATGTTCTGCCTATGCTGCACCGGAGCGGTCGGGCATTGGTTACTGATCCGCTGTTACGAGGTGGCTGAGGCCAGCGCGGTACAACCTTTCACCTATTTGCAATTGGTGTTCGGCGCCTCTATCGGCGTTTTGATTTTTGGTGAGGTTGTGCGCCCAAATGTGGCCATCGGTGCCCTTTTGGTTGTCGCAGCTGGGCTTTTCACCCTCTGGCGCGCAAAGCTGGCCAGGAGCTAAGGCCTCCCAGGCCAAAACAGCCACTTCACCATTGAGTGCCGCCGCCGCCATTACCGGCTGACCGGGCGCAGAGAGACCGCCGGAGCGGCAAAAATAGGCGATGGGACATAGGTGCCCTTCAGTTCCTGCAAAAACTGTAAAGGTACCACTTGCCCAGCCAGGCGCGCGCGATAATTGGGCAGACTTTCGGTCACGCGCATGACGTAGTTGCGAGTCTCACTAAACGGAATTTGCTCGATCCAGTCGATCACATCCACCTCAGGCCTGCGCGGGTCTCCAAGTTTGGCCGTCCAAGCATGGGCACGGCTGGGCCCCGCATTATAGGCAGCAGCGATATGGACGGGGCTATGGCCAAATTCTTCGGTCAACTCCTCAAGATATCGAACGCCAATTTGTGCATTATAGTCGGGATCTTTGAGCATCTTGCTGCGCGAATAGCCGATGCCCAGCTTGCCCGCCATTTCCTTGGCTGTTCGGGGCATGACCTGCATCAAGCCCAACGCGCCGACCCCTGAAATTGCGCCGGCAAAAAATTCGCTTTCCCGACGGGCAATCGCCAAAGCAAGCTCAGGCGCGATATTGTCGGGCCGCATCAATCGGGAGGTCAGCGGGTAGAAGAGCCGCTCCATCATCGTGCCATAGCGCGAGGCGCGCTTGCCCAGCATGAGTTCCAGGTAAGGATGGCCAAGCTCTTCGGCCATGCGGCCCATTTGCGCCAGCCCCTTCGGGCTTTGACTTTCGGCCAAGTGAGTCAAAAACCGCACGCCAAACCGCGAGCGGTCGACCTTAATCAATAAAAGGCCAGCCTCATAGACGCTGGACTTCACAAACTCTGCCTGCCGCCACTGGGTCTCTAGGTGAGTTCCAGCTAAACTGGGCTGCATCGGCAGACCCGCCTCTTGGGCGGACAGCAATCCGTAAAACGAAGTTTGATAATCTGCACCTCGGGCGAAGGCCTGCTGCGCCTTGTCAGCTTGGCCCATAGCCCTCAAGGCCCGAGCCTGCCAATAATGCGTGCGGCCCAATGAGATTTCGCTGCCAACAGCCGATCCATGGTTTTTGAAATGCGCCAAAGCCGTCTCGGGGCGGTTCAATTTTCGCAACGCAATAAAGCCCGCCAGCCACTCTAAGGCCGCATAGTCATCGCCCGGCGCCAAATGGTGATTTGCGGCCAGCTCATAGGCTTTTGCATAGGCCCCATCCCACAGGAAATCGCGCGCAAGCGACATGCGCCGACTGGCCCATTGCTCTGGTCGCCCCAAAGCCAGAGCTGAAGAGGACCTTTGCAGCATCAGATCAATAGCGCCGTCTCTGTGCCCGCGCGCAAGGCGCCATTGAAACCGATCATAGGCCAAACCCGGATCAGATTTCAGGGTTTTGGGTATATTGGCCAGCAAACCTGTGACACCATTTTCTTTCTTCTGCAGCGCAATCCGGGCCCGGGCCAAATGCGCCTGCCCAGAGCTGACGCGTCCCAGCAATCGTTCCGCACTGGTCAGCTCGCCCTGCCAGAGCAATAGATCCAAACGTGCGGCATACAGAGCTTCTAAATGCGGCCCAAACATCTCAAGATAATCGTTCTCGAGGCTCGCCAGCATGCTAAAACTGCTCCAGCCCCATTGGGCCGCTGTAATTGCACCCGCTTTCTGCCCTGTTTTATTGAGGGCCTGCGCCAGTCTCAAAGCGCCCTTCGCCGTTTTCGGCGGCGTGTCTGAGAAAAAGGCAATTACATCGAGGGCAGCGGCATCGGGCTCAATGGTGGCCTCCGAACGCTTGCGCAGATAGGGCAAACCCGGCCAATCAGGACGGCGGCGTAAAAAATCAATAGTTTCAGAGAACTGCCCTCGCCCAGCGCGCAGGCGATCCCATTGGATGAGGTCAACCGCCACCTGCCCCGCCGGTGCAGCCAGGCGGAGCGCCTCGTCCCATTTGCCTTTCGCTTGCGCGGCATAGGCGGCACGCACAGAAGACAGGGCAGCCGCATCCTGTGCCGAGGCTGAGGTTGCAAAACACAAAGAGACCACGAGAAAAAGAAAAATGCGCATGATGTCTAGCCTGCGCTCTGGTGCAAAAACTTTCAATCGCAAATCTTGGCAAATCCGATGCGGCAAGCTAGTGTCCGCCGACGACTGCCCGGGCACTCATACCCCTGATGAAAGGAAGCGCTATGATTACAGGATCTCTACCTGCACTTGTCACGCCGTTTGAAAACGGCAAAGTGGATGTCGATGCGCTCAAGAAGCTGGTCGATTGGCATATTGACCAAGGCAGCCATGGCTTGGTGCCCGTGGGCACAACCGGCGAAAGCCCAACCTTGACCCATGAAGAGCACGATCTGGTTGTGGAAGTTGTGGTCGCGCAGGCGGCCGGACGGGTTCCCGTGATCGCCGGAGCAGGCTCCAACAATACTGCCGAAACAGTGCGCCTGGTCAAAGCGGCGAAAAAGGCGGGCGCCTCCGCAGCTTTGGTGGTGACCCCCTATTACAACAAACCCACGCAAGCCGGGTTGAAGGCACATTTCCTCGCCGCTGCGGACTGCGGCATAGATATAATCATCTATAATATTCCCGGCCGTTCCGCAGTGGATATGAGTGTTGAAACCATGGGCGAGCTGGCCGCTCACAAACATATCATCGGCGTCAAAGATGCCACAGGTGATCTGTCGCGTGTGCCAAAACAGCGCCTTAGCTGTGGCAAAGACTTTATCCAAGTCTCTGGCGAAGACGCAACGGCTCTGGGCTTCAACGCCCATGGCGGCATAGGTTGCATCTCGGTGACCGCCAATATGGCTCCGGCGCTTTGCGCGCAAATGCAAGCGGCCACTTTGGCTGGCGATTATACAACCGCGCTCAAGATTACCGATAAGTTGATGCCGTTGCACCTCGCGACATTCCAAGAACCCGGTCTGGTCAGCGCCAAATACGGCCTGTCAAAATTGGGGCTGTGCACGCAAGAGGTGCGCTCACCTTTGGTCGGATTGAGCGATAACGCCAAAGCCGCCATGGATTATGCCCTGCGCTTCGCCGGATTGATCAACTAAGCACACTGCCCCAAGCCACGACCTGGGTTTGGGGCGTGTGATTGCGCGACACTCGGCCGGCCCATTGGCAAGCCGAGCTGCGCTACCTATATAGGCGGCATCATGGCCCAAAAGAAATCAGATCCCAATTATCGAATCATCGCTGAGTATCGCCGAGCGCGCTACGACTATGCGATTGAAAGTGATATCGAATGCGGCGTCATGCTCATGGGGTCTGAGGTGAAATCCCTGCGGGAGAAATCTGGCAACATCGCCGAAAGCTACGCGGCGGTTGAAGAGGGGGAGCTGTGGTTGGTGAACTCCTATATTGCCCCCTATGAGCAAGCGCAGACCTGGGGCCATGTGGAAAAGCGTCGCCGCAAATTACTGGTATCCAAACGCGAGCTGTCGCGTCTTTGGAATGCCACGCAGCGCGAAGGAATGACGCTTGTGCCATTGGTGATGTATTTCAACCATGTGGGCCGGGTGAAAATCAAATTGGGCATCGCAAAGGGCAAAAAGAACCACGACAAACGCGCCACTGAGGCCAAACGCGATTGGGGCCGGCAAAAACAGCGGCTCTTGAAGCAGGGCATCTAAAGCACCGCTGCTGAAAACTATAGGCCTTGCCCCTCTTGTTTTGTTACGCCGCTGCCGTTAAATCCAAAGCCATCCCAAGGGGGCGGCATGGCACAAGACGATCCTAAGACACTGGTCTCGACACAATGGCTCAAAACCAATCTAAAGCATCCTGACCTGCGCGTTCTGGATGCCAGCTGGCATTTGCCGAATGAAGACCGCAATGCATTGGCAGAATTCGACAGGGGACATATTCCGGGCGCGCGGTTTTTTGATATAGATGATATTTCCGATCACCGCTCCAACCTGCCGCATATGGTTCCACCAGTTGAAAAATTCATGTCGCGCGTGCGCGCCTTGGGCGTGGGCGATGGGCATCAAATCGTAGTTTATGATTCAAAAGGCCTGTTTTCTGCCGCCCGTGTTTGGTGGCTCTTTCGCATGATGGGTCATGACTCAATTGCTGTGTTGGATGGTGGCCTGCCGAAATGGATCGCCGAAGGCAATCGGGTGGACACTGGTGCCCCGATCATTCGCGATCGGCATATGACCGTCCAACCGCGCCCACATATGGTGCGCGACGTCACGCAGGTCGCCCATGCCGCGAAATTGCGCGATCACGAGATCATTGACGCCCGCGCCGCCGCGCGGTTTCGCGGGGATGCGCCAGAACCGCGCCAAGGCCTACGAGCCGGCCATATTCCTGGCTCAAAGAATCTGCCCTTCACCCAAGTGCTGAACGGCGATCATACGATGAAAACCACTGCCGAGCTGAGCGAAGAGTTTCGCAAAGCTGGCGTCGATTTGTCCAAACCTGCGATCACAACCTGCGGATCTGGTGTTACTGCTGCCGTATTATCGCTGGCCCTCGAACGTATCGGCAAGACCGATCATGCGCTTTATGACGGAAGTTGGACCGAATGGGGCCAGTTCCCAACCCTCAATGTCGCCACTGGAGATAGCTGATGCTCAGCAACCTAACAGCCCAACCACAAGACAAAATCTTGGCCCTCATGGCCGCTTATCGTGCCGATCCACGAGAAACCAAGATCGATCTCGGTGTTGGCGTGTATAAAGACGCCACAGGCGCAACACCCGTCATGCGCGCGATTAAATCTGCCGAAGAGCTCTTGTGGAAAACTCAAGAGACCAAGGCCTACGTTGGCCTGGCTGGGGATCCCGCATTTTCCGCGGCAATGATAGATCTGGTGTTGGGTGGAACAGTGGCCGAAGATCGCCTCTCAGCCGTCGCCACCCCTGGGGGCACAGGGGCCGTGCGTCAGGCCCTTGAGCTGGTGAAAATCGCAGCACCGGGGGCGACAGTCTGGCTGTCCAATCCAACTTGGCCCAACCATCCTTCGATCGTGAAATATCTTGGTATGCCCCTGTCCGAATATCGCTATTTTGATGCGCAAACGGGTGATGTGGATTTTGACGCCATGCTGACAGATATCAAAGCCATTCCCGCCGGCGATATCGTCTTGCTGCACGGCTGCTGCCACAACCCAACCGGAGCGAACCTCAGCGAAGAGCAAGAAGATCAAATCATTGCGGCCCTCGCGGCCAATGGCGCAATTCCATTCGTTGACATCGCCTATCAAGGCTTTGGCGATGGCCTCGAAGGTGATGCGCGCTTCACCCGCAAAATTGCCAGCCAATTGCCCGAATGCCTGATTGCGGCCAGCTGCTCAAAGAATTTTGGTATCTACCGCGAGCGCACCGGAATTTTGATGGCAATCTCGCCAAATGCCGCCCTTAAGGCCGTTACTCAAGGCAATATGGCTTTTTTGAACCGTCAAAACTTCTCCTTTCCACCCGATCACGGCGCGCGACTGGTTACGATGATTTTGGCCGATACCGGGCTGCGCAGCACCTGGGCCAGCGAGCTGGAGGATACCCGCCTCAACATGCTCAACCTACGTCAGCAATTGGCCGATGAACTGCGCCAGAGGACAAATTCTGACCGTTTCGATTTCATAGCAAGGCATCGCGGTATGTTCTCGCGCCTTGGGGTCTCTCCTGAAGTGGTCGAAACCATGCGCGCAGACAATGGCGTGTATATGGTCGGTGACAGCCGGATCAATATTGCCGGGCTTAACGCGCATACCGTGCCAGTCTTGGCACAGGCTTTGGCCGCAGCCCTGAAGTAACAATCCTTAAATGACGCCCTTCTGGCGGGATTGCATCCGCCAGAAATCCTCTTTCAGCGCCAAAACAGCCGGCGGTGGTCAATTGTCTCCGAGCGTGTCAAACTGGTCTCAACAAATTCCTTCCAGCGCGCTACACTGCGTTCATTGAGCAAACCGAACAGGCATATGGCAAAGAAACATTCAGGGCCAGGCAAGCCTCTTGTCGCAGATCGCAGAGGACCGCAGCCCGCCCGCAAACCAAAACAAAACCAGAGGCAAGCGCCGCAAAAGTCCCCTGCGAAGGGATGGTTTGGACGGCTCCGAGCTCTGCTCTGGCCTGTCTTTTTGCTGCCGTTTCGCATGCTTTGGGCGCTCACCTGGCGGCTTGGGCTGGTGGTGTGTTTGCTGATCAGCCTCGGCGTGGCCTATTTCGCGTCGACCCTGCCCGAGGCCTCTGAGATGATCGACGGACGCGCAGCCGGGTCGGTGACCCTTATGGACCACAAGGGCACAGTCTTCGCCTGGCGCGGCGATCAATTTGGCGGCATGATCACCGCCCAAACGATCTCACCATTTTTAAAAGCCGCCGTCGTGGCCACGGAAGATCGGCGATTTTATCGCCATTTTGGCATCAGCCCGCGTGGCATGGCCTCTGCCATCCGGATCAACTTGAGTGAAGGGCGCGGTCCCTTATCCGGTCATGGCGGCTCAACCATCACGCAGCAAACTGCGAAGCTGGTTTGCTTGGGCAATTCCTTTGACACAGAGAAATGGCCCTCGGAACGCGCCTATGAGCGGCAATGCCGCCAAAGCACGCTCTGGCGCAAGATCAAAGAGGCAAGCTTCGCGCTTGCGATGGAGCTGCGCTACTCGAAAGATGAGATCCTCACGATCTACCTCAATCGTGTCTCTTTGGGCGCGGGGGCGCGTGGCTTTGAAGCCGCAGCTCAAAGGTATTTTGGAAAATCTGCCAATCAGGTGAATGCCTCTGAGGCCGCCATGTTGGCCGGCTTGCTCAAAGCCCCATCCCGGCTGGCACCGACCCATAACCTGAAAGGAGCCCAAGCGCGCGCAGAGCTGGTCCTTGGCCTCATGCTGCGGGAAAATTATCTCTCATCTGCCGAGGCCCGTTTCGCTATTGCCAATCCCGCAACCCTCAGCCCTGCGGCCACTGCCCGCGCGGGGGGGTATTTTGCCGATTGGATCATGACGACAGGTCCAAGATATTTCACCCGCAACACAACTGAAGATGTGCTGATCCAAACCACCTTGGATCAATCCATTCAAACCGCCACAGAGCAGGCCGTACGCCGGGTGTTCGAAGACAAAGTCTCAAAGACCTCCACAGCGGAAGTGGCTGTTGTGGTGATGAACAAAAAGGGCGCCGTGCGGGCCATGGTCGGCGGGCGCGACACGCGCGCGACCGGAGCATTCAACCGTGCCACCCAAGCTCGGCGACAAACTGGATCGGCCTTTAAACCTTTCGTCTATGCCGCCGCGCTCGAGCTTGGGCATACGCCTTTCGACCGTGTCCGCGATGAGCCGATTACGATCAATATCCCCGGATCCGGCGCCTGGAGCCCGTCCAACTATAGCAAAACCTTCGCGGGAGAGGTGAGCTATACCCAGGCCCTGGCAGAATCACTCAATATTCCCGCTGTGAAAATTTCCGAACATATTGGCCGCGATATGGTTCAGAAAATTGCTTGGGATTTTGGCCTACAAGACGCGCTGGCCGATGGCCCCGCTCTGGCCCTCGGCACAACCGAAAGCACCTTGATCGCCATGACGGGAGCCTATGCGGGCATCCTCAACGGCGGCACATCCGTTCAACCCTATGGTATCACCTCGCTGAGGCTCTTGGGAGAAAGTGAACCGCTGGCGGGCCGCACGGGTGGCATTGGCGAACGCGTCATTCGCAGCCAAACTGCCCAAGAGCTTACCTATATGATGCATGAGGTGATCCAATCTGGCACAGGACAGCGCGCCCAGATTGACGGCATTGAAAGTGCGGGAAAAACCGGAACCACCCAAGCGGCGCGCGATGCCTGGTTTATTGGCTTCACCTCTCATTTCGTCATCGGCGTTTGGATGGGTTATGATGACAACCGGCCGCTCAGGGGCGTCACCGGCGGCAGTATTCCGGCAGATATTTGGCGCGAAACCATGCTGGCCATAACAGAGCAAGCCAAACCTGGCCCCCTGCCCATGTTGCGCGACCGCATCCCCGATGCCGCTGGCCGCTCACCGATCGACGGCGCGCAAGAAAAACCCGAAACAAAATCCCTCACGCAAATTCTATTCGGGCTTTTCTCACGACAAAATTAGCGCCCATGGACGCGCAGGCCCTTTAGCCTAGGTCCGCCAAATCCCGAGTTAATGTGGCGATATTGCCTTTACGCGCATCCAGCAGAGCCCCGATCTCCACACGTTCTGAGGACAACAGGCTGATGCCTTCAATAATGATATCAAAAAATAGATTCTGTCCCGACCGATCAGATACCCGGAAGGACACATCAAAGGGCGCAGAACCACGCAACTCGGTCACGGCCATCACTTCAAAGAATTTGCCGCGATCAATGGTTCCTGTCACTATGATTTTACCGCCCACGAATTCATGAAACCGCTTGCCGTATTTTCGGGCAATATATCCGCGGAACGCCGCAACATAGGCCTCCAATTCCGCAGGTTCGGCCGAACGGGCCGCAGGTCCGAGCGCTGCGCGAGCAATGATGTTAACATCGGCATAATCGGCGAAAATACGTTCAAATCGGCCGATCAACTTCGTTTCAGACATGCCCGAATCGATCGCCGCGTTGATCTCCCCCACCAGTCGGTCGACCAACTGGGTCGCTACACGCTTGTCCAAAGCAAAGACAGGGCCCGCCAGGGCGCAGGAGACAAGTCCTGTCAAAATGGTACGACGGGCAAGATTTGTTTTATTCAAATTCGGCATAGGGGTCGATATAATCATCGTTGGCAATGTCTCTCAATTCAAAACGGCGACTTTGGAGATAAACAAGCCGCGATTGGGCGTAACTGTCGGCGCTACCATAGAGAACTTCGTCAATCTGGGCACCATAAATTTGTCTTGTTTGTAACAGCGCACCCACTGTTGAGGCGCTGCGATACTCTGATACTGGCGGTTTCAAAATTTGACCGGCCGGATCCAAAAAGAGCATATCGACAAAGCGCGCCAAACCGTCACGCATGTTTGACGGGCCGAATAATGGCAATTCCAGATAAGCGCCCTCAGCCACACCCCAGCCCTGTAACGTCTCACCGAAATCAGTGCTTTTTTCCACAAGCCCAATTTTTTGGGAGGGATCGAACAGCCCCGCCAAACCGACGGTGCTGTTGAGTGCAAATCTTGCGGTATTGCGCGCCGCAGACGATAAATCCAGTTGCAATACGTTATTAACAACCTTGCCCGGCAAGCTGAGGTTGCGCGCGAAATTTGACACGCTCTCTTCCACCGGATCGGGAACGACATCGGTATATGTTTTGGAGAGCGGCGATAGAATATTGCGGTCCAAGCCTTTGTTTAAAGCATGGGAGCTACGATTCAGGCGCTCAAATGGATCATCCGCCACGGTACCTTGATGGGGACTACAAGCAGAAACAACCATCACGAGAGATGCGACCGCAAAAATTGGCAACCGTTTGATCATGGACTCACCTTTAGTTAGGACTTCTTAATAGTTTCTCGCGCTCTATTGGGCAAACGTTAAGCATGCGACCCCCATAAGTTGTGGCAAACCGGTTACAGCCGATCTTGTCGCTTACGTTCAGGGTGTAGAGCATGGAAAACAAATATCAATATGAGAGAAGTGACTTGGCACAAGTTCGGGCCAGTTTACTGCATCTTTTTGGGGTCGTGGGCATCTTTAGCGTTTTGGTCAATCTCTTACTGCTGACCGGCCCGCTTTATATGCTGCACATCTATGATCGTGTTCTACCCTCTGGCACTCAGCAAACTCTCGTGGCCTTGTCACTCATGGCCCTGCTTGCTTACACCGTCATGGGCGTTTTAGACATGCCGCGGGCCCGCATCACCGCCCGCATAGCCGCACGATTTTTGACGCAGTTGGATCAGCGCGTTTTTTCGCTCGCCATGCAGAGCGCAGAACCGGGCAAGCGCAAAGAACCGCAAGCCGCGCTAAAAGATCTTTCATCTATTGAAAACTTCATTGCCTCACCCGCCCTACTTGCACTGTTCGATCTGCCCTGGGTCCCGGTATTTTTTGCTGGCATATACCTGTTTCATCCAGTGTTGGGTGCCATGAGCCTCCTCAGCGGACTAGCCCTGATTGGCCTGTCACTGGCAAATCAATGGGCCAGCCAATCGGCCTTTGCCGCCGCAATGCGCTGCTCAGAGGAGCTTGAGCTTCAAACGCAGCAGTATTTGAACCGCGCCATGCTCATTCGTGCCCTGGGCATGCAGAGCACCACGCTCACCCAACAGCATCAGCTGCAACTTGCCGCTCAGGTCGCGCAACTTCATGCCAGCGATATGACCGGACTATTTACGACCATTATCAAAACACTCCGCATGGCCTTGCAATTGGCCATGCTCGGACTGGGTGCTTGGCTGGTCTTGCAAGAGCAGTTGAGCGCTGGTGGCATGATCGCCACATCCATTCTCTTTGGCCGGCTCCATAGGATTTCGGCAGATGCCTTTCAAGGCCAGCCAGACAGCCCACCCTATTATATAGTTGATATTGCGTTAAATTTGTCAGAAAGTACCACCCCCAATGGCAAGGCACCACGGTTACGCCCAGGCATGCCGGCACAGGTGTTTATCCGCAAAAACAACCGCCGCCCTTTGGACTATCTACTTGAACCAATCCGCAGCTATTTCGCACAAGCACTGCGGGAATATTAATTTTCGCTTTTCTCACCACATGTTTCCGCCTATCGCTGTGGGCAAATAGCCCAAAGGAGAGACGCTATGACTGGAAAATTTGAAACCCGCCTGGCAGAATTGGGCGTGACCCTGGCCGATGCCCCGGCACCTGCGGCCAATTATGTGCCCTTTGTACAGGTGGGGGATTTGGTCTTTGTTTCTGGCCAGATCAGTCAAGATGCCAATGGCTTCATCACCGGCAAACTTGGATATAATATGAGCACTGAAGCAGGCGCTGTTGCCGCACGCACCTGCGCAATTTCTCTTTTGGCGCAGGTCAAAGCCGCCTGTGGCGGGGATCTCGACCGGCTGGTACGCGTGGTCAAACTTTCCGGGTTCGTAAACTCCACACAAGATTACACAGAGCAGCCAAAAGTCATCAACGGCGCATCTGATTTCTTGGTCGAAGCCCTAGGCGATGCTGGCCGGCACGCCCGCGCAGCGGTCTCCGCTCCCTCTTTGCCTTTGGGTGTTGCGGTTGAGATTGAAGGTATTTTTCAAATCGCATGACAGCCCTTCCCGCTCGTTTTTTGACCCGCCCTATTGCCCATCGCGGCCTACATGACGCATCTGACGGGCGGCCAGAAAATTCTGCGGCGGCCTTTCGCGCAGCCATAGCCGCGGGATACGCGATTGAGCTGGACGTACAAATGAGCCTCGACGGGGCGGCGATGGTGTTTCACGACTATCACCTTGGCCGCCTCACCGCTCAAAACGGACCCATTGCGCAACGATCCGCATCAGAGCTGTCGCGCATCCAACTCAGCGGCAACCAAGACACGATCCCAGATCTCGAACAGGCCTTGGGCTTAATCGCGGGCCAGGTCCCACTCTTGATTGAAATCAAAGACCAAGACGGCAATATGGGACAGGCCGTCGGGGCGCTTGAGGCGGCAGTGGCGCAGGCGCTGCGTTCTTATCGCGGCCCGGTGGCCGTCATGTCGTTCAATCCCTATTCTGTTTGCGCATTCGGTGAAAGACGCTCAGATATCCCGCTCGGATTGGTCACCGATCGCTTTGAGCCAGAGGATTGGCCAACACTCAGCGCCGAGCGGCGTGAACATCTGGCTCAGATTTTAGATTTTGGCCCCTCAGGCGCGGCATTTATCTCTCACAATCAAGCACAGTTGGAGGATCTCCCCGTCAGCGCTCTCAAAGCACAAGAGGTTCCTGTGCTGTGTTGGACCGTCCGGTCGCAGGATGAAGAGCACCGCGCACGCCGCATCGCGGACAATATCACTTTTGAAGGATATCTGCCTTGACCTTTCGCCCACATGACGCATCTTGAGATCAAACAGTAAATCGAGACGCCCGTGAGCCAAGAGACGCAAATTGAGATCAATGTGCTCACCAGCCTCTCTCAAATATCTGAGATTGAGTGGGATCGCTGTGCCTGCCCGGAACCCGTGGATCAGCCCCCAATTGATCCCTTCACCACATATCGCTTCTTGAAAGCATTGGAAGATAGCGGGTCGGTGGGCCCAGGCACTGGCTGGACACCGCATTACCTCCAAGCAAAACGCGGCGACGAGACGATCGGCGTGGCACCGCTTTATGGCAAAACTCACAGTCAGGGCGAATATATTTTCGACCATAATTTCGCACAGGCCTTTGAGAATTCCGGCGGGCGCTACTATCCAAAATTACAGATCGCCGTGCCCCATACCCCCGC
>Ga0209199_1001732_pt1 | contig 25137 bp, 24 predicted proteins | sample COGITO_mtgs_1105_7_FD_184805 | JGI IMG/M metagenome (GOLD analysis project Ga0209199, IMG submission 184805) | Pelagic marine microbial communities from North Sea - COGITO_mtgs_110523 (SPAdes) (version 2) | ecosystem: Environmental > Aquatic > Marine > Epipelagic ...
GCTTCATCACTTCTATAGCACTGGCTACTACCCTGGCATGTCCACCAGCACCCATTAAAATATATTTAATTTTTTCCATTGAATGGCTCCATTGTTGTTTGACTTCCTGCATTAATGTCCTTTGGGACAATGAGCTTATACAAGGTTAGAAAAAGAATTTTTAAGTCTAAGAAAAAACCTTGCTTTTCCACATAATAACAATCTAATGCAAATTTCTCTTTCCAGGACAAAGTGTTCCTTCCATTTATCTGTGCCCATCCTGTTATTCCAGGTTTAACCAAATGTCTTTTTTGTTGCTCTGTTGAATATAAATATAAGTATTCTGGCAATAAAGGACGCGGACCAACAAAACTCATTTCACCCCTGACTACATTCCACATTTGAGGCAGCTCGTCCAATGAGAGTTTACGTATGGTCTTCCCAAGGGGGGTGATTCGATCAAAATCGGGTAATAAGTTCCCCTCTGCATCGCGGGTATCGCGCATGGTTTTAAATTTGAAAATAGTAAATAGCTTAGCATTTTTCCCAGGGCGTACTTGGGTGAAAAAGGGAGATCCGTTATTTTGAATCCAAAGCGAAAGTGCTATGATAACCATTAAAGGACTTATACCAATCAAAAGAATGAGGGCAAAGAATCGATCCAAGAAATGTTTGATGGCTTTATACATTTTTTTCTAGCTCTTTATATTCTGCCAACAAAGCTTGGTAAAATATTTGTTTACCAAATTTCTCGGCGATTCCTTTTCGGCTGTTTGCAGCGTACAACTGTCTTCGGTTTGTATCGTTCTTCATACTAATCATGGCTTTTTGGAGTGCCTTTGTATCTTTTTTAGGGATAATAATTCCATTGACTTGATCTGTAATTATCTCATTAGAACCGTTGATATCACTAACAATACAAGGAAGTTCCATTGAAGCAGCTTCTAAAACTACATTGGGAAAACCTTCTCTATAGCTTGGGAAAACAAAACAAGAAGCGATTGCAAAATACGGTCGAACTTCTTCTTGATATCCAACTGAAATGATCTGCGGATTATTTCTTATTTTTTGTAAAGTTTCTTTTTTCAGAGGATCCAATTCTTTTTCAAATGTTCCAACCAATAAAAGTTTAATTTTTTGATCTTCGTCACTAAGATTAGAAAATGCTTCTATCAACTCATTAATTCCTTTATCACCGACTAAGCGGCCTATAAAAATAAAAATAAAATCCGTTGGATCAATATTCAATTGCTTTTTTAGGGTATTATTTTCTTTTTTCGGAAAATGTTCTTTCGAAAAATGGGAGACATCGACTCCATTGGAAGAACCATTTGCTAAAACTTTCATTTTTGTGTTGGACGCAAGTTTGATGTCGATCATGTGTTTTTTTAGCCCAAGAGAGTTCGGATATATCTTGTGGGCACAGGCATAAACTACTTTTTCCACAAAATATAGAAGACCGTATTTCAAGCCTCTTTTTTCCATCAAAGGAAGGCCAACTACGTCGTGCATCCGAATGGGTACTCGCGCTAAAAAAGCGGCCAACATACCTATTAACCCGGCTTTTGGAGTTTGTGTGTGTACAATTAAAGGTTTTTCTTTTCTAAAAAAAAAATACAGCGTCCATAAAGCTTTTAGATCTGAAATTAATGTGATTTTTCGGGTTAGGGAAACCCCAAATATCTTTGTTTGATTTGCCTTTCCAAACGCAACAAGTTCTTCATCCTTAGAAGCAATTGCCGTGATGTTATAGTATATCTTAAAAAACTCCCACTGACCATTCAATAATTTTTCTAAGGAAACGGGAACTGTAACCACACGAAAAAGTTTTTTCATACTGCAAAGGTAAAAATAGTCTTTCAAATAATTTTGAGACTTTCGTTTTAAATCATTAGTTAACCAATAAATCGATAAGGTTCAAGAACTCCACTCCAAAAATCGAAGATACTCTTGAGTTGTTGCTTTAAAGTCAAGTAGTTTCTGTTGGCGAAAAATTTCTTTCTCTTTTTCTTCCTCTGAAACAGGCTTCTCGAGTACAAATCCGAGTTTTTCGATAAATTCACTGCGTGTGTTTACAGAGTACCCAAATTTATAGCTGTCTAAAATTAATTTTGAATCTCCAGCTTCAAAGCCGATTATTGGGGTTCCGGACACAACAGCTTCAACCAAAACATTGGGGTAGCCTTCTGCATGGGAGGTAAACAAAAGTGCTTGTGCCGACCGATACAGGGGATATAAACTCTTGACGTTACCCAACAAAAAGACACGATCCCGAATTTGCTTCGGAATTTTATCAATTGTCCAACCACTGCCTGCAATTTTGAGGTTTATTCCACGGTTTTCTATAAAAAAGGTATGTGTAATTTGGACTAAACGTTTGGGGCCTTTTATGGGGTCGTAGCGTCCCACATAGAGAAAGAAAGGTTCACTTTCCTCATCAGTTGCATTAACTTCTAAGGGAACGGAATTTTGTTTTTTAGCCAATCGATTCTGGATAACCGCACTGTTTTTTTTGGAAAAAAAATACATTTCATGAACTTCTTTTGCCCGATAAGAACAATAAATTATTTTGGGCTGTTTTAAACGAGAATAAACGCTGAAAGCGAAAAGTGCTAGTTTTTGATAAATTTGATTCCATCTGAAACTAGAATGTCGAATGTTCCAAAAAATAGGATGCTCTGTTTTTAAGCGAAACTTTAATTTATGAACGAGGAATATAGCGGGATACATCCAAGCAATTATTGGAGCTTTGGGGTTTTGAAGGATTACTTGTTCAACACCCGTAGGATTTGTTTTCCAATCTACTATAGTTGCATATCTGTTTATTGTGGCGTAATGAAAATCCTTCGTTGTTCCTTGAGAAGTGATCACAAATTGTTCAATACCTTTTCCACTAAACTCTTCTATAAGGCGAGACAAAACAGTTTCTGCTCCTCCATTTTGAAGCGTTGGAATTATATGAATCTGGGTCTTCACAACTTAGAGGTATAAGAAATCTGGATCCTTGTAAAACCCTTTTACATCAAATACAACACCCTCATTTACAATTAATTCCTTGGGGTTTATGTTCTTAAAACAGTCGTGGGAAACGGCTAAAATAACTACATCATACTTGTTCGTCGGGAGTGCTTCTCGTTTTTCAAAACCATACTCTTTTACAAATACCTCCGCATCAGCCTCAGGATCATAAACCTCCACTTGAAAACCAAATTCACTTAGTTCTTGATGCACATCAACTACTTTTGAGTTCCTAAGATCTGGACAATTTTCTTTGAAGGTTGCGCCTAAAATCAATGCAGATGCATTTTGACTGTTTTTGTTCTGCTTCATCAACTGCTTCACTATTTGACTTACAATAAAGGTAGGCATAGAATCATTGATTCTTCGTCCCGCTAAAATCATTTCTGGGGTATAGCCCAATTCTTCCGATTTAAAAGCTAAATAATAGGGGTCTACCCCGATACAATGTCCACCGACTAAACCGGGAAAGAAATTCAAAAAATTCCATTTGGTACCAGCCGCTTTAAGGACTTCGTTGGTGTCGATTCCCATTTTACTAAAAATAATGGACAGCTCGTTGACAAAGGCAATGTTGATGTCTCTTTGGGTGTTTTCAATTACCTTAGCCGCTTCAGCCGTTTTAATGGTGGGTGCCTCGTATATTCCGGCTTCGATGATGGAACCGTATAATGCAGACAATTCTTTAAGTGTTTCAGGAGTTGATCCAGACACCACTTTCGTTATCTTGGTTATCGTATGCTTTTTATCTCCTGGATTAATTCGTTCTGGGCTGTACCCTACAAAAAAGTCAACATTGAATTTTAATCCTGTTTTTTCTTCCAGAATTGGAACGCATACTTCTTCTGTCACTCCCGGGTATACGGTTGACTCATATACAACCGTGTCTCCTTTTTTCAGAACCTCAGCTACAGACTCTGTTGCTTTGACAACTGGAGTTAGGTCCGGACTTTTACTCGAGGTTACAGGTGTTGGAACTGTTACTATAAAGGTAGTACAGTCCGAAATATCTTCTATAATGGTGGTAAGTTTCAACGAAGTTCCTACTACTTTGTTTAGCTGTTCTTTTGTCAGCTCGTTTGTAGTGTCAAGCTCACTATTGAGTTCCTCTATTCTTTTGGTATTGATATCAAAACCAACCACTTCATATTTAGATGCAAAAGCTGCAGCAAGTGGCAAGCCAACATAACCTAGTCCAATTATTGCGATTTTAGGGTTGTTCATTATTTTAAATTGTTATAATACCAAGTTAAGGATTCTTTTAAGCCTTTTTCAAAGTTGTGACTCGGATTGTAGTTCAATAAATTTTTTGCTTTCTTGATGCTCGCATGTGAATGGGGAATGTCACCGTTCCGGCCAGGGCCAAATTTAATTTCTATATCGGCAACTGAAGGGACAAATTCAGATAAACCTTTGCGAATAAACTTTGTCATTTCTAGAATCGTGAATCGTTCACCAACTGCCGTATTGTAAACCTGATTAATCGCCTTAGAATTTTTAGTTTCTATTGCCAAATGATTCATTTGAATTACGTTGTCTATGTAGGTAAAATCTCTTGAAAAAGAACCGTCTCCATTAATTTGAGGAGATTCTCCTTTTAAAAATTGACTCACAAACTTTGGAATTACGGCTGCATAGGCTCCGTTGGGTGTTTGACGTCGTCCAAAAACATTGAAGTAACGTAAGCCTATCGTTTCTAATCCATAGGTCGTACCGTAAATATCGGCATAGAGTTCATTGACATATTTGGTGATGGCATAGGGAGAAAGCGGTTTCCCAATTTCATCCTCTACTTTGGGTAGGCCTTTGGAATCTCCATAGGTAGAAGAGGAGGCGGCGTATACAAATCGCTTTACTCCATTTTGTTTACTCGCTTCTAGCATATTTAAAAAACCATTTACATTAACCTCATTAGAAGTGATGGGATCTTGTAAAGATCGTGGGACAGAACCTAAAGCGGCTTGATGTAGTACATAATCTATATTTTGGGTTGCTTGTAAACAAGTTTCTAAGCTTCTTATATCTCCTTCTATAAAAGAAAAATTTGGATGACTTTTAAAGTCATCTAAATTGTAAACATGACCCGTTGCAAAATTGTCCAGGCCAATAACAGTGTAGTCTTTTGCAAGCATAAACTCGCAAAGATTGGCTCCAATAAATCCGGCAGCTCCAGTGATTAATATTTTCATGCAAGTTTTCTGTAAATTTTTTATAAATTTAATATTTTATTCATTCTTTTACCTACCATATCTTATAAAAAAATGAATTTTAATTCATATCAGTTTCTCTTATTTTTCTTTGTAGTTGTCTCGCTCTATTGGCTGGTTTTTAATAGATCTTACAGGACCCAAAACTTGACTATTCTCATAAGTTCATGTGTCTTTTATTCATTTTGGGATTATAGATTTTTATCACTCATTTTTTTATCTATTATTGTTGATTATTTTATTGGTCTAGAATTAAATAAATCTATTAAACCGAATAAACTACTGCTTTACTTAAGTTGTTTTTTTAATCTGGGGGTCCTTGCTTTTTTTAAATATTTCAATTTTTTTATTGATTCATGGATTGATTTGTTTGAATCAGTTGGCATTTCATTTAATAGCAGTTGGTCATTAAAAATCATTTTACCTGTTGGTATTTCATTCTACACATTTCAAACAATGTCATATACTATTGATGTTTACAGGAAAAAAATTAAACCAACATCCGACTTTATCGCTTTTGCTTCTTTTGTTACTTTTTTTCCTCAACTAGTAGCATGACCCATAGAACGTGCATCAAGCCTTCTTCCTCAGATTTTGAAAAAAAGAAAATTTAGTGTTAAACAAGCAACTGAAGGGTTTCGACTTATTTTATGGGGGTTTTTTAAAAAAATTGTTGTTGCCGACAACTTATCTCCTCTTGTAGATTCAATTTTTTCAAATTATGCTGACTTTGGTGGAGGAACATTAGCTTTAGGTGCATTATATTTTTCTTTTCAAATTTATTGTGATTTTAGTGGCTATTCTGATATTGCTATTGGAATATCAAAACTTCTTGGAATTGAATTAATGTCAAATTTCAAGTTTCCATATTTTTCTAGAAATATTGCCGAATTCTGGCGAAGATGGCATATTTCTTTATCCTCATGGTTTAGGGATTATTTATATTTCCCTATGGGGGGTTCTAAAGGGAGTAAAATGAAATCAATTCGAAATGTTACCACTATTTTCGTAATTAGCGGATTATGGCACGGGGCGAACTGGACATTTGTTTTTTGGGGACTTGTGCACGCATTGTTATACATCCCTCTTTTTTTAGGCGGTAATCATCGAAAATTTAATCATGAAGTAGTAGCTCAAAACAGTATATTCCCTTCTTTAAAGGAATCAATTCAAATCATAATTACTTTCTTTTTTGTGCTAACTGGCTGGGTTTTCTTCAGGAGTGAAACTATTTATGATGCTTTTCAATATTTATCTATAATGTTGTTTCAATTTAACTTTAATTTTGCTTGGATAAGAGGTTTACCAATTTTATTTTTATTCTTAATTTTAGATTGGAGTCAAAGAAAAAATGAACGAACATTATTTAACCACAACATATTATTGCGGTGGTTTTTTTATCTTTTCCTTTCGCTACTAATTTTCTTAAATTTCGGAAAAACTAATGTAGATTTTATTTATTTTCAATTTTAATTATGTGTCAATTTTTTAAGAAAATATTGCTTTTTTCATTCTTCTTTATTTTAGTAAATATTCCTTTTTATCTATTCTATATAAATCAAATAAAGTCCTCCTCTCCTTATCAACTGAATAGAGAATTTAAAGCTATGACCAAACCATTAAATACATTGTTTATTGGTTCTAGTCATCTTGAAGCTGCTGTAAATACAGCTGATTATAATAATTCTTTTAATTTCTCAAGCTCAGGACAAAGTTATGAAGAAAGTTATTTAATCTTGAAAAATCTTATTTCTCCTTCCTTAAAAAAAGCTGTTATTTCATTTTCGCCTTTTAATTTTCATCAAACAAACAAAATACCCGTTTTAAATAACACATATTACGAATATCCTCTTCAGTCTAATAGTATAGCTTCTTCGATATTTTTTAGATTATACTAAATATGCTAGATTTTTTATTAAGCCTTTTCGTTTAAATAATACACAAACTGAAATTAATTTTGTTGATCATGCTAAAATTAAATCAGAGATTCATTTCAAATATGAAAAAATGAATCATGGCGAGCAATATTATTATAAAATCATAGAACTTTCAAAAAAGCATGGATTTGAGTTAATTTTTATTACAACCCCCTTTTCAAAAGAATACTATATTAATTGTAACAATAAAGAAAGTTGGGATAATGATAAAATTAGAATTGCTAGAGATGCAGAAGAAAATGATTTTAAATATTATAATTTTGAAAAGATTTATACTCAGGATAATTCTCATCATAAATTATTTCGGGATTCAGATCATCTAAATTCACTTGGTAGAATTAAGTTTAGAGATCATCTATATTCTGTAGTTGGTTATAATTCATCAAACTCTCAATAATTTTATTTGTTGCATCTCCTGTCCCATATAGATTAGATGTAAATTTTTTATTAAACTGATAATCTCTAACCTTTTCAAGTATATTTTCAGTATCTGCACCAACAAGAACATTGAAGTTGTTATCTATCAATTCGACCCATTCTGTTTCCTCTCTGAGAACAACGCAGGATTTAGCAAAAAAATACGATTCTTTTTGTAAACCCCCACTGTCTGTAATAATCATGTTACAGTTTTTAATCAACCATATCATTTCAAAGTACCCTACTGGATCAATAATGGTTAATTTTGATAGGTCAATATTGTGTTCCTTACATTTTTTTAACGTCCTAGGATGGATCGGTAAAATTATTTGGATATCTTCATTAATCTGATCTAAAGCCTTAAAAATACTTAGTAACTTGTTTTTATTATCTGTGTTTTCAGCTCTGTGTAGAGTACATAGAATATATTTTCTTTTCAGTTTTAATTTAGGTTTTTGAGCTAGTTTGGAATAAAAATCAGCTCCATCTTTCATGACATCACCCGTATTTACTATTGTACAGGGCATTTGATCATATCCTTCTAATTCTAAATTTTCTATAGCTTTTTTTGTAGGACAAAAAAGCAGTGAACTTAATCTATCGGTGATGATTCTATTTATTTCTTCGGGCATTCTCGCATTGTAACTTCTTAAACCCGCTTCAACATGAGCCAGTTTAATATTTAATTTACTTGCCACAATTGCACCTGCTAGAGTTGAATTAGTGTCTCCATATACAAGAACCCAGTCTGGATTTTCTTTAATAACAACTTCTTCAATTTTCTCCATCATCTGACCAGTCATTGAAGCGTGTGATTTTCCCTTTACACCCAAAAAATAATCTGGTTTAGGGATTTTCATTTGATCAAAAAAAACATCGCTCATATTCACATCATAATGTTGACCCGTATGAACTATTATTTCTTCAATTTCATTATGTTCACGAAAAGTACGACTTACTGTACCTGCCTTAACAAACTGTGGTCTCGCTCCTAAAATGGTAATTATCTTTAGCATTTGATGGTTTTAATTAATTGCTTTAATAAGGATTTGATTAATCGATTTTACATGTTCTTGCAGTGTCGGAAAATTTTTTTCAACAAATTTTTTTCCCTCCTCACCTATTCCAGCTAATTCCCCTTTATTATGAAAAGAATACAATAGCTCTTCACTCAACTCTTGCACTATTTGATTTTCTTCGATTAAAGATAGTTTTGATGATTTTTTTATGTCTTTACATATTATTTTGACAGCATTACATTTTTTGAAAATAGCGTTAACTTCACCATATTCATATGTTATTACTGGGGTTTCATTTTGAAGTGATTCAATAATAGGATTATAAGCCGTTAAGGAAACTGATATAGAGGTAGTTTTTAATTTACCACTCAATTCTGACAAACTTAAGTTATTAATAAAAAAAACTTGATTTGACATTTCATTGTCTAAAACGTATTGTTTTAATTCTCTTTCATACGAATCATCCTGTGTTAATCCAATGATTTGAATACAATAATTTTTTTTAAATCGGGAACTCTTTGAAGCAGCAAGAGAAACGGCATTTAAAAGTAAATCGATTTTTTTCCATGATGATATCCTTCCTACTTGAGTAATGATAAAATCCTTTGATTCGTTTTTAATCAAATATGGTTTCTCATTGACAGGAGTCCTTTGATTTTTTACTAAATGAAAAAGAGATGTAGAAACACCCAATTGGTCAATAAATAGGGTTTTATTTGCACAACCGTCTTCAGTACAAATAATAGCTCTACAGCCTTTGGAGTTTGAAATGATTTTATGAAGTATGAATTTTATAACAACCTTCGGGTTAAAAATAAAAGACTCTAATTCATCATTAAAGGTAGATCCAAATTGCCTCCAGACAAATGGAATACCTTTTATTCTGTAAAGAAGATAACATATCAAAGCAGCGTGAAAAGTTTCCCCAATTAACAAATCGTAATCATTTTTTTGTATTAAAATGGTCTTAATACTTTGAAAAATAGATTTATTCTCTTTTTGGTTAATATAATTGATGTAATCAACTTCTAAAGTTGCAGGTCTTAGCTTGTAATAATCCAATTTAACATTATGTTTTTTATACAAATCATAAAAAACTGCCTTCATTCTATTGTTGGTAGAATTATCAGAGTTATTTAACCCCGTATTTCCAAAAATTAATATTTTCTTTCTTTTTCTCAATCTATTTAAACTAACATCAAATTTTAAAAAGGAAATAACTCTTAAACTCTATTATTTTATTGCATTTTATTTTCGATAAAACTTGGTCAGTTTCTTCATCTGAATACATTCCAAGATTTAATACAAGAACTTTAGGTTTATACTTTTCACAAAAGTAAATTAATGATTCTGGGGTAAGACATCCATAATGATACTTATTATAAAAATGTAATTCCTCAGCTGATTCAATATATTTTGAGGTGTCTGTGGTAATTATATTTAAAATTGGAGCACAAAATTTCAAGAAATTTTGATCATTTGAAATCAAAATATCTTGAGAATTAAAATTTTTATCTAAATGGTCTAGAATTGGTTGAACATCCAATTCTTTTGCCTTCCCTTTACCCTTTAAAATAGAAATTAATCTTATGAATATAAATAAAACTATTGCCGTAAAAAGTTGAACTTCAGGAGTAGTCTTTACAACAAAAATAATCGTGATGATTGGAATTATAAACTCAATATATCTTTGTGGCTCCCCTAAAAATCTAAATGGATTAAGTGTAATCATGAAAAATAAAAATAATATCGAACCGATTATTTTGACTTCAATCAAGCCATATTCTCCTTTTATTAGGAATAAAAAAATAATCAAATAAGGGAACCCATGGATTAATTCGATTAATGGATTTAAAAAGATGTACTTAATTTTATCTACTAACTTTATTTTTTGATCACTAAACTTGGTCCAAAAGTCTTTTATGAAATCTCTGTAAATGTTTGGACGATACTTAAAAATAAATATTTCTGCGTAGTAATTTGAGTAATTTTTATAATAATTCAAAACACCCACAAAATGTTTTTTAGCTTGTTTATTAAATAATATGAAAAAAATAAAATAACTGATTATTGGTATCGAAATAACTTCTGCTTTATGAAAAATCAAACTTAATAAAGGGGCTGAAAGTACAATGAACTGAAAAGCCATCATAGAAGATAGAATAACTAGAAAAGAAATAGCAATTAAAAAAACATATGTGAACTCAGAGTTACACAATAAATAATGATAAAGGCCATATATATATATTTGCCCTAGTGACAGGCCAAGGCCTCTTGCGGATAAACCTGTGTTCTTTGCATTCCAAAAAGAATAAGAAAAAGGAAATGTCAAATAAACAAAATTCAAAATAAAGTAGTCGTAATCATTAAAAAAGTAATGAAAACTTAAGCTATATAAAAAAACATTAAAGGATATTAATTTTAAAAAATTTATGGCCCACTGAATGATATGTGGTTTATTTATTGCTGTTTTATAAAAAAAACATGAAAGTATCCAGTGATATAAAAAAGGGTAATAAGTTGCATGTTCATCAAAAGTAAATACATCTTTAATCGAATACTTATACCCATTTCGTTTTATCATTTTTATCACCCTAACATGAATTGGATGGTCAGATCCGATTGGATAAATAAAACTTTTTATTATTGTATTTAAAAAAGCTATCATACTTTATTTTTGAATATTATTCATGTTAACTAACACACCCATACCTTTCTTTTGATAAACGACCATATTGCCAATTGCTGCTGCATTAACATTTAACTCAAATACCTCTTCAATATGATGACTAACCCCAGCCCCTCCATGTGCAATTACAGGAATATCAACTTGTTTAGTCATTTTTTCAACTAATTTTAAATCAAACCCATTCCAGGTTCCCTCTTGATTTATTGAAGTAATCATGAGTTCGCCCGCTCCTAAGCTTTCAAGTTCTTTTGCCCATTCAAAAGGATCTTGCTTTTCTTTTTGTTTTCCCGAGTTGCTATAACTTATATAATTGCCAAAAATATTTTTCTTCACATCTATTGCCGCTACTACGCACTGGTTTCCTAATTCATCGGCAACTTGCGTAATGAGTTGCTTATTTCGATAAGAAGAACTGTTGATCGCTATTTTTTCATAGCCCATTTGAATTATTTTTTTGGCTTGTTCTACAGTACTTATTCCGCCTCCATAAGCCAATGGCATAAAACATTCGCTCGCAATATTTTTTAATAATTCATAATTTGGTTCAAAACCATTTATAGTTGCTGTAATATCAAAAATAATCAACTCATCTACTTCTAGTTCATTAAATATTCGACAGGTATTAATTGAATCACCTATGTAGCTTGGTTTTTTAAATCGAGTAGTTTTTACCAAACTTTCATTTTGCAACAACAAACAAGGAATTATTCTTTTACGAACCATCTTACAATTCTACAAAGTTTGCGATTAGTTTTTTACCATACTTATGACTTTTTTCAGGATGAAATTGGACACCATAAACATTGTCATTAACGATTGCAGAGTCAAAATCAAAACCATAATCGGATTTCATTAAACTATTTTCTTTCTCATGACATCTGACATAGTAGGAATGAACAAAATAAAATCTTGAGGGTTCAATCAAGTTTTCAGTTAAACTGTTACGCTGTAATACATGTACATCGTTCCACCCCATATGAGGAACCCGTTCCTTAATATTCTGTTTACTAAATTCTTTTTTAAAAGAAAGAGTGTCGGCTTGAATTAAACCTAAGCCTTTTTCATTACCCTCTTCACTTGAATTTGTGAGTAATTGCATTCCTAAGCAAATTCCTAATAATGGTATTTTTTGCAGGATTGCTTTCTCTTTGATTATACCCTCTAACTTTTTATTTCTCAATTGATTCATTGCTTTATCGAATGATCCAACTCCTGGTAAAATTAGTTTTGAAGCATTTTTAATGTCTGACGGATCAGAAGAAACTTTACAAACTCCACCCACGTGCTTTATCATATTCACTACCGAGCCAATATTTCCGATATTTAGATCTATTATTGTAATCATTTTGTTGGAAAACAATATTTCAAGTAAAAACTCATAGGCACCAAATTTGTTTTTGCTAATATGAAAAATAAAGGTCTTAGGCGTTCAAATCTTTTTTTATAGGTTGGAAACTCATACCAATATCGAAGCTGTTGATTCATTATTGATTCAAATTCTTCATCAGATAATGAAAGACGTTTTTTGAAATACTGCAATAGATTATCCTCAAAATAAGGAGGAGTATTATATATTTTTAATGCCTCTTCCCGAGTGGTTTTTTTATTTCTAACCTCTGCAGATAAAGTGTTATTTCTATAATCTACTTTAAATTTATTTGGGAAATAAAAACTATGACAAAAGGCTGTCATTCTATTTTCTAAATGATGCCCGCCATAATATTCCCAATTAAATTCTTTTTTAAGAAAATTCTTAGCATTTTCTTTATTGTAATCTATATACCAAAAAGGCCTGATTTTCTTTATTCTTTTAAAAACTGTCCAGTAAATAAATCTAGAAAAAGTCATTAATGGGTAGGTTTTCATGGGAGATTTCCCGTATCTCTTATGAATTTCCTTAATATACTTTCCATCGAAATAATTCTTTCCAAGAGGTGTTATACCTTCTTCAATGAAAGAATGTCCTTCAAATATATACTTCACATTAAACTTACTAGCTGCACGATACATCACCTCAGCTAAAGCTAAATCTGTAGAGGCTTCAATCTCACTAACTCCAGAATAAAGAAAAGCTTTAAATATATCATCTGCTTCTTTATTGTCAACTACATACGTATATAAATCAACATTTAAAGCATTTGTTACTTTCTGAATATTCTGAGTCGCAATAGCCGTATTCCATGTATTATCATAATGAACTGCAAGAGGCCTTAATCCTTCTTTAATCGCTAAATGAAGCATAAAGGAAGAATCTGTACCGCCGCTCACTCCAACAATGACATCGTATTTTTTTCTTTTCCCTGCACTTTTAATCTCAGCTATATAGGTTTCAAAAGTTGTTCTTCCTTTTGGTTTAGCAGTACCATACATTTCTATTAAATCATCAACTTGAAGACAATAATTACAAACTCCATCTTGATTGAAGGTGATTTGGTCTACATGCTCATCATAAATACAACGAGTACATACTTTAAAATTTATTTTTTTGTTTTTTTCTAAATTCATAAGTTGTTACTTATTTAATCATTCTACTGCTAAAACATGCTTCTTCCTCATGAAAATGATCAATCTTTAGATTATTTTGTTTAATCATATTTTTAAATTCGTCTTCACTATATCTTTTTGCATTGGATGGAGCATACCAATCGAAATTAGTTGCATCGCTCATTTCTTTTCCCCAATCATCTCGCCAAAAACATTTGATAAAATTCCAATAGATAAAACGTTGTAAGTCTTGCTTACCTCCTTTTATTCCGAGTAACGGAATGTCTGGACTATCAAAAGTTATATTTAATTCAGAGATTCGTTTTCCTAACTCTGTTAATTGTGAAGACATTTCCCACAATTGTTCGTTAGGAATATCATGGGTAGCACTTCTAAAGTGATCGTCTAATAATTCGCGAGGTAGTGCCTTTTTTCGATAGACATAACAAGCAAATGTTCCTTCTTTGGAGGTGATTGAAGTTAAATGAGCAAAAGTGGTTTCTGGGTCTTCTGTGTGCATAATTACCTGATCACATACCGTAAAATCAATCATGTTTTCTTTGATTCCAGTATTGGCAATATCTGCTTGATAAAAATATAAATTAGGTATATCTTGATAATTTTTAGCAGCGATGATGGCTGCTTCAGAAATGTCTATCCCAACAACTAGAGCATGAGGAGCAAGTTCGGCAAACCAAGCAGCTTTGTATCCCAAACCACAACCCGTATCTATGATTGTGTTTTTTGAAGATAAAAATTGCTTTAAACTTTCTTCAGAATCAAAACCATATAGTTTTAGAAACCATTCTTTTTGGAAGCTATACACCTCTTCTTTTTTATCACCTTGCTCAAATTGATTCCATTTTTCAGAAAATGTTTCTTGCGTCTGAGCTTGATTTTTCTCTTGAACAATTTCTATAGAGTCTAGGAAGATCATATTCTCTTCAACTGATATTGAGTGTTTAAATATTTTTTTTAAGTCCATTTTAAATTTGCTTTGCTGGGTTACCTGCTATTTTAGAACCTTCAGGAAAGGTTTTATTAACGAAACTATTAGCTCCAACAATAGTTCCAGATTTCAATGTTACTCCTTTTTCTATAATTGAATTTGGCCCAATGTAACAATTGTCCTCTACTGTAACGTTTCCATATTCGTATGGACTCTTCCCTCCAGAAACTGCCCATTTAATTGTATCGTGAGTGTAAATTTGCACACCGGATGAAATTGAACAATTTGATCCAATGATTAAAATTCCAGAACCATCCAAAATTGTAAAAGGCCCAATCCAAGTATTTTTCCCTACTGTAACATCTCCATATACATGACTTGAATCATGGATGGTTGTCCCAACACCAAATTTTAGCAATTCTGCTTTTTTACTCCTGTCAATCAGCAATTCATTAAAAGGTAAATATCGATCATATTTGACCTTTTTTTTGTGTTGTAGTAATTTATAAACTCTAAAAAATATCTTTTTAATCATCCGTCCTTTTTAAAAATATCCTACACCACCACTCAAAATTGAGAAAAGACCAAATTAAAAGGCGATGGTTATTACCTTTATTTAAGTGTTCATTAACTATTTTTTTTATGTAATCCGCATTTATAAATTGAGTACATTGGGTATTGGAGTGTAATAAGATTTCTTTAATATACGCTGCATTTTCTCCTCGATACCAACTTTCATCGGGAGCAGAGAAACCTTGCTTTTTACGATTTAGTATTTGTTCTGGAATATAATCTTCCATTGCTTTTCTCAAAACATTTTTACCATCGTCGTGTTCTCTATAAGCGTTTTTATTCCCTTCTAAATTTTCATCTATTTTTTCAATCTCCTCAGTCAAGTCTCCTAATTTGTGTTCTACCGGGACTTGCATCGCAAAATTAACTAAGTCATTATCCATAAAAGGAAAACGCTCTTCTAAACCGTGAGCCATAGCTAACTTATCACCCACTAAAAATAAGCCCGGTAAAAAGGTTTTTATTTCAAAATACAACGAATTATTGATGTGATCTTGTGGAGTATCGTATTTTAATTTGTCATTGAATGTAAAGACCCGTTCAAAAACTTGCCTTGGGGCATCTAAATCAATTTGATCGAGGACTTCTTTAGAAAACAATTCTGATTTTTCTTCAAGAGGAACTAAGCGTTGCCAAAAATCATAGTACTGATCAAAAAAATCTTCTTGGCTTAGGGAGTCAAACACTTTATAATACCGCCAAGGATAGCCGCCAAACAATTCGTCACCTCCCGTACCTTGTAAACAAACTTTCACGAACTTAGAGGCTAATCGAGCGATATAATAATTGGGGTAAGACATCCCTACTCTTAAATCTTCCAAGTGATAAACCAACTTAGGTAAAGACCAACGGATGTCTCCAGCATTCATGACTTGTTCGAATTGCTCTGTTTTTAGATGATTGGCCATTAATTCTGCATCCCGTCGCTCATCAAAATTAGCTTCTCTACCGGTTACCTCATTCATATCAAAACCACAGGTGAATGTAGCCAGACGATCAACTTGTTTGGAGGAAACTGACGCAATCGATCCAGAATCCATTCCACCCGAAAGATAGGCTCCCACAGGGACGTCTGAAACCATTTGCCGTGTTACCGCCTGCTCAAATAAATTTTTTGTTTGTTCTTTGGCGTCAGCAAAACTCATTGCATCATCGGTCTTTGAAAAATCATAATCCCACCAAGAATTATGTTTCACAAATTTGGTTTCGCTATCAACAACAGCTGTATTGGCAGGCGGAATCATATGTACCCCTTTGAATAGCGTGTTATAAGAAAAAATATTTTGAAACGTAAAATATTCATTTAAGGCATCTAAATCAACACCCATTTCGTAATCTGGATGTTTAATAATTGCTTTTATCTCTGAGGCAAAAACAAGGGTTTTTCCATTAAACCAATAATAAACTGGTTTAATCCCATACCGATCTCTACTGATGTATAATTTTTCTTCTTCTGTATTCCAAGCGCCGATGGCAAACATGCCGTTGAAGCGTTCAAAAAACTTAGTACCATAAGCAGCAAGCCCTTCACAAATGACTTCGGTGTCAGATTCTGAGTTAAATGTGTGACCCTTCCCAACTAGCTCTTCCCGTAATTCCTTAAAGTTATATATACATCCATTGAAAACAACGACCCATTTCCCGTCTTTGGAATGCATGGGTTGTTGACCATTCTCTGTAGGGTCTAAAATTGCGAGACGCTTGTGTACAAAACCCATATTGTTTTGAACAAAGATTCCTTCTCCGTCTGGACCTCTATGATTGATCTGATTGCCCATTTCAACTATGGTGTCTTTGATGACAGAAGAACCGTCTAGATTATATATGCCGAGTATTCCACACATTTAGGAAATGTTTTTTATGGCATGAACAATATATTCAAAATCTTCTTTGACCATTCTATTGTGTAAGGGGATAGAGATGGATTTGTCATTGGCAATTTGAGCTCCGGGATAATCCTCTGGTTGAATATTATATTTTTCTCTATAAAAACCTAACATGTGAACCGCATGTGTTCCCGGGCGAGTAGATATACCTTTTTCTTGCAAACGCTCCATAATTTCATTTCGAGAGTAAGGTGAATTTTCCTCATCGATTAGTAAAACGAAACTTTGCCAGCCGTGTTTGTAATCATCCGAAAAGTTTGGAAGCAAAAGCCATGGGATAGAAGTTAATTCTTTTTTATAAAAAGAAGCCCATTTCGAGCGTTCGTCAATAAACTGATCCAGCTTTTCTAGTTGAACTACTCCTATTGCGCCTTGTAAATCCGTCATTCGATAGTTGTAACCAAGTACATTGAAATCAGGTAGTATATAAGGTTTTGCTCCATGATGTCTTTGCTCCTCTGAAATAGAAGCCCCATGGTTTCTTAAAATTTGTAATTTCTCTCCCAATACATCATCATTCGTAGTAATCATTCCGCCCTCACCGGTGGTGATCGATTTTCTTGGATGAAAAGAAAAACATCCCATCAATCCCAAACCACCAGCTGGAATCCCCTTATACGCAGATCCAGCAGCACATGCTCCATCTTCAATCAAAGGAATATCGCCTGCAATAGTTTTAATTTCATCCATTGGAGCACACAATCCAAAAAGATGAACTACCATTATGGCTTTGGTTTGTGGTGTTATTTTTTCTTTTAATTTTTTTGGATCAAGATTGAATGTGTTGGGATCAATATCACAAAAAACAACTTTTGCCCCTTGATAGAGCACTACATTCGCAGTAGAAACCCAAGTAAACGCTGGAACAATAACTTCATCACCTGCTTTGATGTCTAAAGCGATAAGAGCCAAATGTAAGGCAGTTGTTGCACTGGTTACAGCAACAGCATGCTTGACCTGATGGCGCTCAGCAAAGGCATCTTCAAAAGCTCGAACTTTAGGTCCAGCTGTTAACCAACCTGTTGTTAATGGTTCTTTTAAAGCCTGCCACTCGTCGCTCCCTGTTACTGGAAGTGATATGGGTATGATTCTTTTTTCCATCAATGTTTATCTAAATAATTTTCTATGATATGAGATGCTATAGCTAAGGATGCTGTTGCTCCGGGGCTGGGTGCATTCAATACATGAATTTGCCTCCCTCTACGAATAATATTAAAATCCATTTGTAGTTTTCCTTCTTTTGAAATAGCCTGTGCTCTCACTCCAGCTGGTCCAGTTTCTAGCATAGAAGCATCAACATCTGGAATCATTTTTTGTGCTTTAGCTATAAAATCATTCATAAATAAAGAGGACTTGAATTCGTTTACAGAAAAACTAAAATTGTTCCCTACAAAACGAAGTAAACCAGGATAAGTTAATGACTCATAGCTGTCTTCCAGTGAAAAACTTGATTTTGAATAACCCTCGCGTTTAAGAGCTAAAACTGCATTGGGACCAACTTCTCTACTTCCATCAACCATTCGTGTAAAGTGGACCCCTAAAAAAGGGAATTGAGCATCTGGAACGGGGTACACTAAGTGATTAATACGGTCTTCAAACCCTTGTTTAAATTTTAGGTATTCTCCTCGAAAAGGCACAATACGTAATGGAGGTTTTTGTTGAGTTAAATTAGTATAGGTCTTGTCACTCCATAACCCTGTACACGAAACTAAATAATCAAAAGTATTGATGTTTTTTGATGTAGAAAGTACAACTTCATTTTCACTTAACTGATCAATTGAACTCACTTTAGTATTGTAAGAAACTTGACCCCTATTTTCTTGAATTAGTGTGACCATTTTTTTCATTACCGCTGAATAATCAACAATACCTTCTTCAGGAACAAGCAATGCTTTTTTAGCTCGAACAAAAGGTTCTCGTGCTTTCAACTCTTCTGATGAAAGATAATTGAGTCCATGCAGCCCATTCTTATTTCCTCTACTTGCTAATTGATCTAATGCTTGTACTTCTTTATCGGTTGTCGCTACAACAACTTTCCCACAAACATCGTGAGCAATCCCATGCGTCTCACAAAAAGAAATCATTTCACGAATTCCGTTGACAGAAAGTTGTGCTTTTAAGGACCCAGGCTCGTAATACAGGCCGCAATGAAGCACTCCGCTGTTACGCCCAGATTGATGTAATCCAACGGCTGCTTCCTTTTCAAAAACATGAACAATAGCATTTTGCAAGCTTAGTTTATAAGCTACCGCTAAGCCGATTATTCCACCTCCTATTATTGCTATGTTTTTATTTTTATACATATTATTTCGCTCGATCAATCCCAGTAGCTATTCTCCATTGAATTAATTTTTCTAGACCTTCTTTTAATTCATACTTATATTTAAATCCAAGTTCTTGCTCTGCTTTAACTCTAGAACCAATTCTATTTTTTACCATTGACCGTGCATCATCTTCTGAATAAGGGTTATATTGTACTTTTAGGTTTGATTCTTTTAACTTCAATATCATTTCACACAATTCATTGATTGTTGTCTGAACTTCAGTGCCCACATTATACATTCCAAAATCTTGTCCACTTATTAAGGCCTGAACATTAGCCCGAGCCACATCTTCTACATAAACAAAGTCGTAGGCTTGAGACCCATCTCCATTGATAGAAGGAGCTTCGTTTGCTTCAATTTTATTAAGCATAATTGGAACTACACCAGTGTAGGCTGCAGTTTGATCTTGATGCGGACCATAAACATTCATATAACGAAGGCCAATAATCTTTAATCCATAGCGGTCGTTAAAGGCTGTAGCCATGGCTTCTCCTGCAATTTTCGAAGCACCGTAAAAATTCTTGTTATTAAAGGGGTGCTCTTCGGTCATAGGGAGTTCTAACGCATCTCCATATACAGAGGCAGAAGAAGACCAAATTAATTTTTTGACGTTATGCTTTACACAAGCTTCAAATACATTGAAAGTTCCTGCAATATTCACATCAAAAGCTGTTCTAGGATAATCTTTACAATGCAACAACCACATGGCGGCCAAACTTATTACATAATCTTTCCCTTGTATAGCTGTATCCAAAATATCTATTTCTCTAATATCTCCTCCAAAGGGAAAAATACTACAGCGTTCGTCCTTTAATTGTTCCTGAAGGTATTGTTTATTTCCACGTGCAAAATTGTCATAAATAACCACTTCTTTGACCGGATGCTTTAATAATTCCTTTACAACAAAACTGCCAATGAATCCTGCTCCCCCAATAACTAATATTTTTGAATCTTTAATTTCCATTTTTATTATTTCTTATTTCACTTACAATTTCTATTGAACTCTTCGCATCAACCAATCCATAACCTTCTCCTGACAAAATCTTCAGATAACTGACGGTATGTAGGTCTGTGAAACCCTTACTGAACTCGATGTCTTCTCCTTCTATCGACAAGGTTCTAAACGTTGGCAAACCTTGGTCTTTAGCTTTTTGCGGTAGATTTTCGGCATTGATACTCAAATACCAATTTACCTTGGCTTGTTTGAATCGTAACCTGCCTGAATTGGTGTCTTTGGTTTTAATATCAACGATGGATTCCTCCATAGGTCCAAAAATCCATTGGAGCATATCAAAGAAGTGAACTCCAATATTGGATGCTATGCCACCTGATTTTTCTTCATTACCTTTCCATGAAGTATAGTACCAATTTCCTCGAGAGGTAATATAAGTCAAATCGATATCGTATACTTTATCAGCTGGGCCGTTTTCAATTTTTTCTTTTAATTCCAAAATTGCTTCGTGGTGTCGTAGCTGTAAAATGGTATGTACCTTATTGTCGTATTCTTCCTCTAATTCAATTAGCGCATCTACATTCCAAGGATTAAGAACCAAGGGTTTTTCGCAAATCACATCAGCTCCGATACGCAGGCCATAGCGGATATGGGAATCGTGCAGATAATTAGGAGAACAAATGGATACATAATCGATTTTGGTGCCGGCTCTTTTTATTTTTTCAATGTGTCGATCAAAGCGTTCAAACTCGGTAAAAAAATGTGCTTGAGGAAAATGACTGTCCATTACACCTACCCCATCGTAAGGATCATAAGCGGCAATTAAATTATTGCCCGTTTCCTTGATGGCTTTCATATGTCTTGGTGCTATATATCCCGCTGCACCTATGAGAATGAAATTCTTCATACTTTCGTTACTGTATTGTTTTCTATTCGATAAATTTCTTTACTTTCTGGGCAAATGGCATCGTTTTTATCATCAAAATGTAAACGATGTCCGTATTCACTAACCCATCCTATTTGCTTCCCCGGATTACCTACAATTAAAGCATAGGCAGGTACCGCTTTGGTTACGACGCTCCCTGCTCCAATAAGCGCAAATCGTCCTATAGTATTGCCACAAACGATGGTTGCATTAGCCCCAATAGAAGCTCCTTTTTCCACTCGTGTTTCTACATATTGATCTCTACGTACGATGGCAGAACGAGGGTTAAGAATATTCGTAAATACCATAGAAGGGCCTAAAAAAACGTCATCCTCGCATATTACACCTGTGTAAATAGAAACATTGTTTTGCACCTTAACGTTATTCCCCAATGTTACCCCTGGAGAAACCACAACATTTTGTCCTAAATTACAGCGTTCACCAATAATGGCGGTAGGCATAATATGGCTAAAATGCCATATTTTGGTTCCTTCGCCAATAGAACAATCTTGATCTATCACGGCTGTTTCATGAGAAAAATAAGTGGTCCTCTTCATTTCGATTACGTTTTTGTTTTTCTAACTTTCCTTGATGAACCTTATAAATTTTATCACAACAAGCTAGAGTAGAAAGTCGGTGTGTTATAATTAAGATAGTCATTTCTCCTTTCAAACCTTCAACGGCTTTCATAACTTCTCTTTCAGTATCTTCATCTAAAGCACTTGTTGCCTCGTCTAAAATCAACAATTTAGGCTGATGGTACAATGCTCTTGCTATCCCAATACGCTGTTGTTGCCCACCAGAGAGTTGAGCTCCTCTTTCGCCAACAATGCTGTCTAATTTATTTGGTAAGGATTGAATGAATGTATATAATTGCGCTTTTTTAATCGCCGCCTCCATACATTCATCATCAATATCATGGGGTTCTTCTCCGAAGGCTATATTGGCGCGTATACTATCATCAATTAAATAAATACTTTGAGACACATAACCCAATTGTTTGCGCCATTGTCCGGCATTTGAGGGATCAATGGATAAACCATCAATGGTGAAATCTCCTTTGTAATCATGAAGGAAGCCAACGATTAAATTTGTCAAGGTACTTTTACCCACACCCGAAGGGCCAATAATTCCAACAACTTCTCCATAATTGAGCGTGAAGTTTAGACCCTCAAGAACAGCTGAATTGCTTTTTGGATAATTAAAAGAGATATCATTCAACTTAAGTTCTTTTTTAAATACAATTTCACTGCGTCCAGGAGTGTTAACGTCTGGTAAACCTACCAATGCTAAATCTTTAGCCACCAAATCAACACTACTTTTGTAATACTTAATTTGTTGTAAGGATCCTATTATTCTGTTGACTGAAGGTAAAACGCGAAAGGTAGCTGCAACAAACACTCCCCCTATAGAAATGATTTCATTGACTTCCTTTTGATTTATGATCATGATCAAAATAAACCCTACTAGAGAAACTATTGAAATAAATTCTAAATAATAACGTGGTATTTGACCCAGGGTTACTTGGTTTGAATTGATTTGTGCTTTCGTTTTATTATACTCAACTAATCGGCTTTGAAAAAAGTGTTTCTTTCCTAAAAGGAATACTTCGCTAATCCCATTTAAACCTTCTGTGATTAATTTAGAAATATTTTTATCTGCTTGCTGTCGTATCAGCCCCCAAGCTGTTGCTTTTTTCTTTGAAAAATAATAAAACAATGAGCCAAATACCAAAAATAACAAGATAATAAATAGTGTTCCCATTGGTTCAACTAAAAGGAGAGTAATAACAACGGCGATAGCAATGCTTATTTCTGTTATTAATATTATTCCTGATAATAATAGCGTTGTGACCAAACTTATTTCAATTTGAAACATTTTTATCAGTTCAGAAGAATTCCGCTCGTTATGAAACATAAAATCTTGCTTAAGGTAGTTTGCAAACAAGCGATTTGAAATGTTGGCCGAAATATTGGAGATATATCTGTTTTGATAGTAATTCAATATGACTAGGTACAACGACTTAAAAAAGTATACCCCGATCAACAAGCTTAAAGAAAAGATAATGATGTCTCGCTCTTCAATAAGGTTTATCATAACAAAAAAGTCGTTCACCCAACCAAATTGCTTCAAACTTTCTGGCGAAACAATAACATTAAGTACAGGCAAAATTATACCAATCCCGAACGATTCTAGGATCATCCCTATGAACAAACAAAAAAGAATCAAATAAAACCTCTTTTTTTGCTCTCTTGAGAGCAGTTGAAATACTTTATTTAATGCAGTTTCTGTTTTCATTTCCCAATAAAATATTGATTGATTAATTTGTTTCCTTGTAAAACATTCCTCCCATCAAACACCTTCGCGGGTTGCATCATTTTTTCCGTAATAGCGTTCCAGTCATAGGAGATAAACTCATCCCATTCGGTTAGAATGGCTATGGCAAACGAATTTTCTAAGGCTATTCTACAGTCTACATGAACAACACAGCGTTTTAGTTTAGCTGCTACTTCATGTTTGGAATCATTTCTAGCCTCCCATAAAATCGTTAAGTCTTGTCGAATGCGATCTTCTTTTACCATGGGATCATAAACATGAAGCTCTGCCCCTTCTTCTAGTAAAACATCAGCCACATAAATTGAGGCAGATTCTCTGGTATCGTTCGTGTTTTTCTTGAATGCCCATCCGAGGAGAGTTACTTTTTTCTGATTGACGGTTCCGTTTAGCCCAGCAATTATTTTTTTAGCAAATCGATTTTTTTGATAATCATTTATTTTAACTACCTGGTGCCAATACTCGGCTACTTCATCTAAACCATAATGACGACACAAATAAACCAGATTTAAAATATCTTTCTGAAAACAACTCCCACCAAAACCAACGGAAGCCTTTAAAAATTTAGGCCCAATTCTATGATCCATCCCAATGGCTTTGGACACTTCATCTATATCTGCTCCTGTTTTTTCGCAGAGGGCAGATAGGCTATTGATCGATGAAATCCGTTGTGCCAACATGGCATTTGAAGCAAGTTTAGATAGTTCGGATGACCACACATTGGTAGTCAGTATTTTTCCATTAGGAATCCATTGGGCATATAAAGAAACGAGTGACGCTACGGCCGCTTGACCCGCTGGGGTATTGTCACCCCCGATGAGCACACGATCCGACTTAAAAAGGTCTTCTATGGCCGTTCCTTCGGCTAGGAATTCTGGATTAGATAAAACCTCAAAGTGAACATTCTTATTGTTAGAACTAAGCACCTCCTTTATTTTTTCTGCCGTTCGTACTGGGAGGGTAGATTTTTCAATAACGATCTTATCTGTAGTAGAAACCGCTGCAATTTGACGTGCACATTTTTCTACAAAAGTAAGATCAGCTGCAAAACCTTTCCCTTCGCCTTCGGTTTTTGTGGGCGTATTCACCGCCATAAAAATCACTTGGGCTTCATCTATGGCTTTATCAACATCGGTAGAGAAAAATAAATTTCTCCCGCGAGCTTCAGCAACCACTTCTTTTAATCCAGGCTCGTAAATAGGGAGTTGATCTAGATCTTCGGAATTCCAAGCTTCTATTCTTTGCTGATTTAAATCAACAACGGTTACTTTAATATGTGGGCACTTAAGAGCAATAACAGCCATGGTAGGTCCGCCAACATATCCTGCGCCAATGCAACAAATATTAGCTACTTTCATACAATAAGATACTCGTTTGATTTGGATTGGGCTTGGTCGCTAAATAGAAGTTGACCTTACGGTCAATCAAGCCTTCTACTTTTTCT
>Ga0209199_1001733_pt1 | contig 25118 bp, 27 predicted proteins | sample COGITO_mtgs_1105_7_FD_184805 | JGI IMG/M metagenome (GOLD analysis project Ga0209199, IMG submission 184805) | Pelagic marine microbial communities from North Sea - COGITO_mtgs_110523 (SPAdes) (version 2) | ecosystem: Environmental > Aquatic > Marine > Epipelagic ...
ATAATGGCTGGTACTTACTTTAATCACTGCTTCCCAATCCACATCAGTAGTTTTAAGAATAAACTCTATCTCATCTCTATTTTTTTCTTCCAAAGAAATAGTCAAACATTTAGCAATAAAAAAAAGGGTTTCTTTATAATTCAATTGATAATTTTTTTACTCAAAGATAGGAAATTGTAAATGCGCCGAAATATGAATTTGTGACCTCACATATTATGAGGCGTTCTTTTGCGTCTAATTATTATGGAAAGATTGAAACGCCCCTTTTAATGAATATCACTGGACATTCTAAAAAAAGTACTTTTCTGAATTATATAGGTACGCATCAAAATAAAGATGCACTGGCAGATTTATTTATGCAGCAGGCTGGAGTTATTTGGTGATTTTACTTTTTATTCCTGACCAAATTAATTTTTCTTTGTACCAATTTTTATCAATTAACAAATTAAAGAACCAAACTCGATATTCTTTGTATATTATGGACTTATAAAGAATGTTTAATCTTGATTTTAAAGATAGATAAATCTTAATGCGTTTGTGTTTCCTTTTTGTTGCTTTTGGATTGGTAAACTGACTATTAAAACCACTCAGATAGGACTCTGTTTTTGCGGTTGGATTGTATCTTAAACTATCAGCCTGATTAAAAATTTCAAAACATCCTGCTAAAAAACAATTTAAGGGATACCTTAGTTTGTCTAAAGTATTCACCGCAGCCATTGCATTCGTTTTTTTAGACAATAAAAAAACATCATAGGCATTTCTTAAATCCATCGTTTTATAATAAAAACCACTATCGTTTATTTGATTCGCTATGATGGATAAATTTAATTTGTTTGTATAGCTTAAAACTGCTACATCATTTATAATCTGAGTGTCTTTCGCCACAAAGCTGTAATTAAATTCGTTGGTATATTTTTTTGTACTCAAAAGATTCTTATGAATTTCTATAACTGCAATGTTATTCTCTTTTTGAAGTCTTCTATAATGTTTAAATTCATCAGGCGGATAATATTCTTGCTTTTTCACTTCAGAATACCCAAACTCTCTTAAAATAGAAATCGCTTTTGGATAGTCTTTTTTTGAGAATATAAAATCAATGTCGCCCACCATCCTTTCGGCTATATCATCATAGATTCCTGATAATAGATTATCCGTTCCTTTTAAAAAAATCGATCTAATATTATTCGCTAATAAAACATTGTTTAATTCATTTGCTTGTAAAATTATTTGTTTATTCCGCTCCCTGTTTATATTGGTAATATACTCCATATAGCTTACCAAATCTTGAGGTAAATACTTTAAGAAATCTGCACGTTTTAAATTACAATACATTGCCGGAAACACATAATGGGCCGTACTCAATTTTACAACAGCATCCCAGTCTATAGACGTTGATTTTAATTGCATTACTATTTCTTGCCTATTCTTATTTTCCAAAGAGATAGTCAAACATTTTGCAATAAAATAAAGGGTTTCTTTATTATTCACTTTTAATATACTAAAATATTATTTGGTAGGATCAGGATCTCTATCCATAAAACCTTGCTTCTCTATTTCTTTTAATTGTTTAATAGTAAATTGATCTCGAACAGATTTTGTTTTTGGAAAAATATAATTAGAAAGGGTGACAAACAGTTTAACCCGTTCTGTTTTAGTGAGTTTTTCTTGATTTATGAGTAAATCATCCAGCACTTTTTCATAGAGAATTTCCATCTTTTCCTTTACGGAAGGTCCTTCTTTTTTTGCAGGACCTCTTTTAGATTTTTGCCCTGCTTTCTTTGCTGAGTTTGGGTCAAATGGCATAGTTAGTAAAATTAAAAATTGAATTCAAATTTAACTAATATAATTTACTTTTTCAATATCCAACTACTTGACTGAATTTTATCTCCCAACTGATAAATAAGTGAGATAAGCATTTGATAAAATATTAGTTTCACTCATTGTTTTAATATAACTTTATGTCCTTAGCTGTAAATTTTCATATCATTTAAAAATAATATCTTTACTGCCTATTATTCCTGTCAAAGGGTTTTTAATCCAAAATTGATTAATAAACTTATGGTTATTATATTTAATAACGACGATTGTGTTATATCCAAAAGCAACGAAGTAAAAGACATAAACATTCCAATGGGTACTCGTGCTTTCGACTACCCAATCTATGATGGAGACATGAGTAGTAGAGTGATGATAATTTTAAATCAAGTCTTCAATAAAATTTTTGTAATCTTGGGGCATATTTAAATTCTTTATTTCAGATTTTGAAAAGAAATTATATTCAGTATGTTCATAAGAAATGGAAACTGGAGAGTGACAAGAGATTTCAGCTGAATAAAGTAGAACAAACACAGAAACATCATTGAAATTTAAATTTAAAGGTTTTAAAATATTTAAATTCTTAATATTTAAATTTGTTTCTTCCTTGACTTCTCTTCTTAAACACTCCTCAACATCCTCATTAAAATTAATCTTTCCACCAGCAAAATCCCATTCATTTCTTTCGTTTTTTAAACAAAGAACTCTATTCTTATCAATGATAATAGCTTTAATTGAAATAGGGAATTTATCAGACAATTCATCTGTCTTAATAAATTTTGAAAAAAAATAAATTAGTAATCTATAAAGTGTTTTTATCATTATTATCTAAAATTTGAAATCCTGAGTGATTAGAAATATATTCTGGAACAATTTTTTTCATTAAACGAACAATATTAAAATGATCGCAGTTTTTAAATGCTAAATCAATTAAATCATCTATTAAATCTGACAATTCTTTACCAACAACATCTTTCTTTGATATATATATTAAATCATTATAAGTCTTAAGTAAATGCTCGGAATCAACTAATAATTCTTCATATAATTTTTCTCCAGGTCTTAATCCAGTATACTCAATATTAATATCTTTTCCGATTTTTAAACCTTTTTGAGTGACCATATTTACAGCTAAATCAACTATTTTAACAGGATGTCCCATGTCAAAAACAAAAACTTCTCCTCCTTTACCCATAGCACCAGCTTCAAGTACTAATTGACAAGCCTCAGTAATTGTCATAAAATATCTCACCATGTCTGGATGAGTAATAGTGATTGGTCCACCGCTATCTATTTGGGCTTCAAATATAGGAACCACAGACCCGTTTGATCCTAAAACATTTCCGAATCTAGTTGTAATAAACTTTGTCTTATTTTTTAGAGTAGTGATTTTTGAAGCCAAATACAATTCGCAAATTCTTTTTGAAGCCCCCATAACGTTAGTTGGGTTAACCGCCTTGTCAGAAGAAATTAATACAAATTTATCTACATTATATTCAAATGAAAAGTCAATAATTAATTTGGTGCCATAAATATTATTTATAACGGCAGCTCTAGGGTTTTCTTCCATCATATTAACATGTTTATAAGCTGCAGCATGAAAAACAATATCAATTTTATGAAGTGAAAATATTTCGTTCACAACTTTTTTATCACAAACAGAATCAATATAATACATTATTTTTATTTTATGAGAAATCAAATTTAGTTCCTTTTTAATATGAAACATTGGGGTTTCTGAATTATCTAATAAAATTATTTTAGCTGGTTTGAATTTAATAATTTGTCTTACGATTTCAGACCCAATAGAACCAGCTGCTCCAGTCACTAATATTGTTTTTCCATTATAAAGGAATTTATTTTTTTCATTATCAATTTTTATTAATCCTCTACTTAGTAAGTCTTCGATTTTAATTGCTTTTAACCTAGAAATATTAGGAATTCCATTAATCCAAGATTTGACAGGTGGGAGTTTTAATATTTGAATGTTTAAATTTTGAAAATATTTAAACAGAAAACCTTGTCTATTTTCAGATAATTTATCAGTTGAAATAATAACTTTAGAAACATTATTATCAACAATAAACTTATTTAGCTTATTCCCTAATTTAAAAACAGTAACTCCGTCAAGGGTCTTACCAATTTTCAATTTATCATCATCAATAAAGCCTACTATTTTGAATTCTAAACTATTATAAAATGCTCTTTTAGCAATAATTCCACTATCACCTGCACCAAAAATCAATATTTTATTTAATTGTTCAGATGCTACAGTAACTAAAGAAAATATGACTTTAATGAGTATTCGATAAGAAATTAAAAATGAAACTAAAATAAAAAAAAGTAGCAATTGATTTATTACTAGTGGTTGTTCAAAATTATATGTACACATAAAAAAAGCTAGAGAACTTAAAACAATTCCTATAAGCAACCTAAGAATATCATTTATATTGAAATATCTATACATAGATTTATATACCTTAAGTATATATAATATAATAACTGACATAATCGAATAAATTAAATATCCTATTAAATTAGAATACAAAATTGGCAAATCAATTATTTGATTCATCAAATAAAAAATAATTACTATAAAAAAAAGGTCGAATAATAACTTCAATCCGGAAGGATAGTTATTTTTAAATATTTGTTTAAACAATTTATATATAAATTTTAATGATTTATTAAATGTAATATTATTCTTTTGTAGCGAATTAGTTATAACTTTTCAACTTTAAATATCTTCACAATATAAGGACTCAATTAAATAAACTTCTTATTACTTCTTCAATCCTTATTCTGTCTTCTTTTGCGAGGTTAGAACCAGAAGGTAGGCACAACCCTTTATTAAACAATGTTTCTGAAATATTGCCTCCATAATAGTCACATTCTTTAAAAACAGGTTGTAAATGCATTGGTTTCCATAAGGGTCTTGATTCAATGTTATTTTTTTCTAATTGCAACCGCAACTCTTCTCTAGTAAAACCAGTAATAGATTCCTCTATAATAATACAACTCAACCAATGATTAGAGAAATACTCTTTGCTAGGTTCTTCAAACACAGTAATACCATCAACATCTTTAAAAAGTTCTTTATAGAATTGACTCATTCCTCTACGAAGAGCAATGTGTTTGTCTAAAACTTCCATTTGACCTCTTCCAATTCCCGCTAAGATATTACTCATTCTATAATTATAGCCGATTTCTGAATGCTGGTAATGGGGTGCATCATCTCTTGCCTGCGTTGCTATGAATATTGCTTTTTGCTTATCTTCTTCTAACTTACAAACTAAAGCTCCACCACCAGAAGTGGTGATGATTTTATTTCCATTAAAAGATAAGATACCATAATCTCCAAAAGTGCCACATTTTTGACATTTATACTTTGACCCTATTGCCTCTGCAGCATCTTCAATGAGTGTAATTTCATACTTTTTAGCAATTGCTACAATCTCATCAATTTTAGCAGGCATTCCGTATAAATGAACAACAATAATTGCTTTTGGCTTTTTACCCTTTAAAATTTTATCCTTTATAGCTTCTTCTAACACTTCAGGACACATATTCCAAGTATCTTTTTCACTATCAATAAAAATAGGTTTGGCTCCCAAATACACAATTGGGTTTGCTGATGCAGAAAATGTAAATGTTTGGCAAATTACTTCATCATTTAATTGTACATCTGCTAAGATTAACGCTAAATGTATAGCTGCTGTGCCTGAAGATAGACAAGCTACCCTTGTATCACCTTTAATATATTCTTCTAAATCTTTTTCAAAGCCATTCACATTTGGCCCTAAGGGTGCAACCCAATTAGTGTCATATGCCTCTTTCATGTATTTCATTTCGTTACCTCCCATATGTGGTGAGGATAGCCAGATTTTTGATCTCATAAACTTACTTTTGATTGTACTTTTTTATCACACCTGGATTGCCAACAACAACAGCATAATCTGGAATATCATTAATAATAATCGATCCAGCGCCTATAGTGGCCCATTTTCCTATTTTAATATTTGGAATTACAATAGCTCCTGCTCCAATATGTGTGCCTTCTCCAATACAAACATTTCCTGTGATGGTAGCATTTGGAGAAATATGCACAAAATCACCAATATTGCAATCGTGTTCTACAATAGCTGCTGTATTTATGACAGCATGTTTCCCTATGTTTGAATCTACATTAATCAATACTCCTGCCATTACAACAGTTCCTTCAGAAATATTTACTGAGGGAGAAATAATAGCCGTATTATGAATAAGACTAGTGTATTTCATTTTTATTTTTTCACTAATAACTTTACGAACATGGTTATTCCCAATGCTGATTATAAATTTGTTTGATTCATATTTTGATAACTCCTTGAATTCTACTACAGGAATAGTGTCTATAAATTTACTTTTAGGCTTGTCATCAATAAACACTTCAACTTCAATATTTGAATTGACAGCAATATCTCTAACAACTTTTCCATGGCCGCTGGCTCCAAATAAACAAATTTTACTCATTTCCTTTAAATTTAATTGTAGTTGCTTCATTTTGGGTGCTGATCCCTTCCCGTTTAAAGACTTTTGTAAATGTCTTCAAAAATATTTTCAGATCAAAAAAGAATGAAAGGTTTTCAACATACCAAACATCGTAGTCAAATTTTTTTTTCCAAGAAATTGCATTACGCCCGTTAATTTGCGCCCATCCTGTGATTCCTGGTTTCACATTATGTCGTTTTTTTTGTTCTTCTGTATAAAGAGATAAATACTCTGGCAACAGAGGTCTGGGCCCAATTAGGCTCATATCTCCCTTTAGAACATTAAATAATTGTGGGATTTCATCTAAGGATGTTCTCCTAACAAAAACACCCAGCTTCGTTAAACGATTCACATCAGGAAGTAATTCACCATTAACATCTTTTTTATCGTTCATAGTTTTAAACTTGATTACTCTAAATATTTTCTCATTTTTCCCTGGTCTTTTTTGAAAGAAAAATGGTTTCCCTTGGTTTGCAAAAAACAATCCAATGGTAACCAACACAAATAACGGGATTAACATTACAAAGCCTACCAGAGCGATAACAAAATCGAATGCTGTTTTAATAAAACGTTTATACATCTAATTTGTTTTTATAAAATCCCAACCATTTTTCAGAAATTAGTTCTGCTGAAAAATTTTCTAATACATACGTTCTTCCAGCTTTTCCTAATTCTTCTCTTAGTTCTTTATTATTTACTAATTTTTCCATTTGTAAAAATAACGAATCTACATCAGCTACTTTATGACGTAATCCTGTTTTATTTTCAATTATAGTTTCAGTAAGACCATATGTATCACTACATATTATGGGTTTCCCCAACAATGACGCTTCAATTACACTTGTCCCAAAACCCTCTCTATAACTTGGCAGACAAAAAACATCACAAGCTTGCAACAAGCGTTCTGGCCGCGGTGTAACTCCATAAAACACTACAACTTCAATATTCTCAACTTTTTCTTTTATCATTGAAGTCATATTTTTTTCATCACCACCAACCAATAATAAGCGAATATTTGAATGTTTTTTTTGTAATTTATTAAAGGCATTAGCTAATTCATTAATGCCTTTATCTACATTCATTCTCCCTAAAAACATATATACTACTTCATTTTTCGTAATGCCTAATTCTTTTCTAATTTCAATCTTAACACTTTCATTTGGCTCAAAACGATTGGTATCCACTCCACTAATAGAACCTTTTCCCAGCACAAACGAATTTGTGACACTAACTATTTTATTTTTGATTAAAAACTGCCTCTGAGATTCTCCATCTACTAATATGTCGGTTGCATTCCAAACAATAAAACGATCTAACCACATCAACATTTTTTTAAACGCACCTGTTTTGGTATGCCAAACCTGCCCTGTAAATATGTGTATTCGTTTTTTTACATTTGCCAAACGAGCTCCAAAAATCCCTAATAACCCAGCTTTGGGGGTTACAGTATGTACAACATCAAAATTCATTTTTTTAAAATAATTTTTTAATGATAGTAACGCTCTTATATCTTTATTTAATTTAATATCCCTTGCAATAACAATATGTTTTAGATCCTTTATATAAAAATCTCTTAAAATTGATTTATCATACCCTTCAAAATTAGCCACTAAATATACATCGTAAACTTTAGCTAACTCATTTATATGATTTTTTAAAAATGCTTGAGCAGTAATTGGTGATGCAACCACAAAACAAATACTTTTTCTTTTCATCCTTTATTTTTACTTTTTAATAATAGTTGTTTATCGTAAAAAAATATTAATCTTAACACAGTGCTCACTATTAATTTAAACCTATTTTTCTTAATGAATTCACTTACTTTATCATAAAAAAGTTAACTTTTGAAACTATAATCATACATTGACAACTCTTCAATATTAGGCGATTTTCCGGCTCTATTGAGATACCATTTTTTAAAACCAAGAACACATAAAAACCAAACTATCAATATTTTAAGTATAAATTTAAAAGATACCTTCACTTTTAAGGATCTTTTAATTGGTAATGAATTAATTGATTCTATTGTATAATTTATAGATTGTATATATTTTTTAAAAGAAAATGATTCATCTCTATGATATATATAAGTTATTTCATTTACAAATATATAGTTTTTGCCAAATAATAATCTTCTCATAAAATCTTGATCTTCCCCTAATTTTAATTCTAAATTATATTTTAAGTCCCCAATATCTTTTACTCTTATAATTGATGATGCATGAGGCACTAAACTATATTTTAGATATTCAGTATACAAAAGTTTTTTAACACTTTTAAAAGGAGCTAAAACAGTATATAATGCATTACTTTTATTAACAACCCCAATTGCTGTAGACATTAATGTTACATCTGGGTTATCTTCCATAAATTCATATTGCATTTTTAATTTATTCGGGTAATACCAATCATCCGCATCTAACATACACATATATTTAGTTGTAATCAGTTCTAATGCAGCCTGTCTAGCAACTGGTCTTCCTTTATTCTCCTTAAAATGAACAATTTGAAATCTTTCATCATTCAATTCATCTAAAATAACTTTAGTATTATCTGTAGAACCATCATTAACAATAATACAACACCAATTCTTAAAAGTTTGAGAATTTAAAGATTTTACAGATTTTAAAATCGTTTGCTCCCCATTATAGACAGGTATAACTATTGTAATTTTATTCATAATTTATTAATGATTTTAATCTTTCTAAGCTGTAAAAAAAAAATTGGTTTTTTACTTAATTGATTGAATTTGTTTTTTGATATCCCATCACTTAAATACTCCACAGCACATAACTCTTTCTTAATTAATTTCAAAATGAATTTTTCATCAATTAATCAATAAATATACCTTTGAGCAGTAAAATTTTCATTTTTAATGCAGAGATAACATATTAATTATATCTTATAAATACTTTATTATTTATACCCTATAGCAAGTTGTTGTATAAACTGTAATCATTTTTAAATTATTTCCATTAATAAAGTAAAAGCTAAAGTTCCATATATAATGTATATAAGATATTTTTTATTATGCTTTGTAAACCTAACTTTAGTGACAAAAGGAAAAGTAAGAACAATTGGCATTAAAAACCAAGATAAATAAGCTACACGATTTGTGTATGGTGCATATATTAATAAAATCCAAATCGCATTTGCTAAAACATAGGTACCATAAATCTTGCGATATAATTTATTGTTAAAACTTTTTTTAACAATACTCCAATATCCTATTATTACACCAATTGAAGAATATAAAATAAAATCTATTCTAAAAACACCGCCTACCTTAGTAACAATTGTGTCTTCAGAAAAATAGGTGCTTGCACGCGAATCTTGAATTAAAGAATCGTTTTCAAAAATAAATTCAGCTAATGACAGTAAACTTTTGCTAAAGAAGAAACTTAATGGTATCGATAACAACCACAAGTACAAGTAATATTTTGGGTTTTTAATAATATATACCATTTGGAAAGTTAAAAATGGAAGTACCATCGCTTTATGAAAACTAATACTTAAAACAAACAAAGAATACATTAACCATTTTTTTTCGGTAAAGCCTAAAGCGAAAATAAAGATGGCACTAGCTAAACCATTTCGCACTCCATTAATACCAAATGGCAAAAATGAAAATGATAGCACATAAACCAATAAAACATATATTACCATATTACCAAACCATTTTTTAAAAGAAACAAAAGGTAATAACACATAAATCATAGCACAAATTATATAGAAATGTCTTAAAGTAAATAGGTATGAACACATCTTCATGAAAAAAAAGAACCCATAATCTATAGTGAATTCTGTTAAATAACCTAATTGAATTGCTTCATAATATTCAGAGTATGTAATAGTATCACCAAAAAACCTTTCTAAACCCCAAGGATCTCTCAATCCAATAAAACCAATTGTTAAAACTAATATTATAAAAACAAAAAATTGATTTGACTTTGAGTTAGATGATACCAGTGGTTCCATTATAATCTTTGGTAAGAAAAAAACAATAAGTACTAAACTTATTAAGGTAAAATAGACTATTTTATAATATTCAATTGGAATCATAATAATAATAATACGTTAAATAACTGCTCGTTATAAACCTTCCAATCACGATTATTTACTATTCGCGTTCTAGCATTAACTGGTTGTTTATTAGGAACACTAAGTTCATTTACTACTTTTTTTAATAGAGTTGTTAAAGCATCAATATCATCTTGTTCTGATAGCCAGCTTCCATCATGAGCATGAACAGTATCAATTATAACAACTTGAATGACAAGGAATTGTGCTTCTATAAAACCAAAACCAACTAGATTATTTATCATTTGTTTGTTTTTTTTAAGGGTTCTAAATTGGGCACAGTACCTCCAATATTCCAAACTATTTTTTTTCAGATTTTGATCTAACCTACCAAATAGCTTCGAATATTTTAAAAAGGCCATCGTAGAATAAAAAAACAACAGATTGCAAAAAATCAGATAATCTAAGGTTGCTGGAATCATATTAACAAAAATCCCTTTCTTTTACTTATTTTACGTGTCATGATAATACTTCGGAATTTTAATAATGCGAAAAAAGGTTTTAATAAAACAGATAACGACCTTGTATGAACAAACAAAATTACAGATTGAAATATTAAAACAGCGGAACTATACATTGTAGCTTTGAATAAATTGTAGTTTATATCACACGACAATGCAATAAACGTTGGAATTAAGCCATTTATCTTAGCTTGAAAAGTTATTTTTCTATCTTCACGATCATGAACTACTTTTAAATTTGGAGCTATCCCAATATGAAATCCATGATATTTTGCACGGTGAAGATAATTATCGTCTTCTCCATAGTGTTTAAAAATAGGAGCAAATCCACCAATAGTTAATGCACATTCTTTCGAAATTAACCAGTGTGCAGCCATTATAGATGAAATTTGATATACTTCTTTTACATTTTTATTATATAAATCTGATATAAAACCAGGACAATATTTTTCACCACACAAAATTGAAAGATCCTTATCTATTTTTATTTTTTGACTGTTCATTTGCATTGGACTTAAAACTCCAAAAGAACTATTACTCAATTGAATATTTATAAGATTTTCAATTGTATTTTTTTCAATCCATGCATCTTGATTTAAAAGATAAATATAGTCCGAATTATTTTCCATAGCTATTTTAAAACCTATATTATTAGCTTTTCCAAACCCTAAATTTAATCCAGTTTCAATAACTTTTACCTTTGGATATTTCTCTCTTATTAATTTAACCGTGTTATCTTTTGAATTATTATCGATCGATATTATATCAAGGTTAATAGATGAATTGACTAAACTTCCAAAGCATTCTTCTACCCATTTTGATCCATTATATGTTACGACAATTACCGTAACCTTCATTTTTTTTTGCATTTTTTTATTTAACTAAATTTATTAAAAACTATAATTTTAAAAATTAAACTTTGACTTTTCCTTACCTTAATATATTATTTAAGCATATAGGAAGTTAGAGCAATAACTTTTGAAAGTTTGTACTTAATCAAATGTTTATAAATTTTACTTTTATAATCGTCCGGTGTATAAAAATCAATAAATTTTCTAGTTTCATTTGTTGATACCATCATTTTAATATATTTTATTTTATCATTAATTAATAAATCATTTTTATATGAAAACATGGCATTTATTGTGTTTTTTATATTTTTTATTAAATTCATTGCTAAAACAGCGTTTATATTTTTTTCATTAACGCACCATAAATTCAAAAAGTCACTAAAAACTTTATGCGTTTTTAAGTGTATTTCAAAAGAATTTTTGTTAAATTTTTTAGATAATGATATGGTTTCCCTATTGACATAGTGATATAAGGCCTTATTAATAAAAATTAATTTATCAGTATATAAAAAAGATTGAAAATTAAAAATAACATCTTCTGACAATGAAATTTCTTCATTATAGTTTAAATTATTTTTCTCGATAAAATCTTTACGAAAAACTTTGTTACAACAAAGTTTCAATATTTGAATTGTTGTATTTGAGATTTCTATATTGTTTTTTTTTTTTTCAAATATTATTTTATTTGGATTAACTTCATTAGAGGAAATAGTCTTTCCTTCTTTATTTACGTGATCTACTACATATCCAAAAATAATAATATCTGGCCTCTCGCTTTTTAAAACATTCCAACATACTTCCAACAAATCCTCCTCAATCCAGTCATCACCATCAACAAAATAAACATATTCTCCTTTTGCCTCCTTAATACCAAGATTTCTTGCTGAACCTGGACCCCCGTTTTCTTTTTCTAAGTAATTAATTCTACTATCATTTTGAGAATACTGATAACAAATTTTCGCGGAATTATCTATACTTCCATCATTTACTAATACTAATTCAAAGTATTTAAATGTTTGACTTAAAATACTTTCAATGCAGTGAGCAATATGTTGTTCTGCATTATAAAAAGGAACTATTACTGAAATTACAGGAGTTGAGTTATTATCTATTAACATTTGATTCTTAGGTAATTGTTATTCATTAGAGTATCTTCTTTAATAAAGTCCATTTCAATTGTTCATACCAACATAAAACAATAAATAATTCTACTAAATAAAATTTACTTCGTATTTAACTTCTTGTAATACATTTCTTTTACAATAAAAGGAGCGGATTCTAATAAATTTTTCTGTATTTGTTTTAAATTGGTATTTATAATTGTCTTTCTGTTATTTGTAAAGTATTTTTTAATAATATTAATGTCATAACTATTAATTAAAATTGGCTTATAGTTTTCAATATCAACTGATGAAAAATAATCACTAAATTTAACATCATCACCATATAATTTATTTACGCATTTAAAGTCAACCCATAAAGCAGGAATATTATATGCATGAGATACAATTAACCCATGCAGAGAACTGGATACAATATATTCGCAAGAAGTTATATCTCGAGTTACGGAGAGTATATCTTCTTCCAAGTTAATGATTAATATATTTTTGTCGTTAATGTATTTTTTAAGTATTTCATTATACTGGACAAAATGTGGAACAATACCTATTTTATATTTTTTTGTCGCAGGTTGAATTATAAGAGGCAACAATAGAGCTGGATCCCCGATTGCTGTCGGTAGATTATATTTAGATTCTCTAATTTTTTCTAGAGTTTCCTTTCCTCGCACTGCACGAAAATCAGCATTAGCTATATGATCAGATTTATTTATTAAACCAGCACCCCAAACTATAGTCCCGTTTCGTCTATATTTGGATATAACGCTTCCTATTGATATAATCACTTTTTTAGCAAACATTGATCTTAATACATTCCCAATATCAGATAGTGAATATTCCTTATTAATTAGGCCTATTAAATATATTACAGGAATTTTATACCATTTAAAAAGGAAATTTATGTGGTTAATTTTTTCACCTGTTAACTTTTGAATAATGAACGGACCTAATATGTCGCCATAGTTTGTTCTATTTTTTGGTAATTTATGCCAAAAAAGATTTATTTTTTTCATATTAAAAATTATGTGTTACAAAAAACATTATATAGTTAAAATCGATTATTAGTTTTCTAATACATGATATTAATCTTTCTTTTGATGAAAGCTTTTAATTTATTTTTATTAATACTCTCTTTTATATTTAATTCAAGTACAATTTTATTTTGAAGAATAGTAGATATATCTGCTAACAATTCTTTATTAATTAGATTAATAAAATCTCTTAAATATTGAATTATTATATTAAAATTATTAATTTTATGGAAATTTATCAAAGATGAAAATTATGGCTGTGAACTCTATAATAAACCAACGTTAATTTGTTATCAATACATTTTTCATGTAATGTTCTTGGTTAAATTCAAATATAAATAAAGTAATTTTCATCAAGATCCTTTATATTTTTTTATTATTCCTTTCAAATCTATTCTTTTATCTAATTCTATTATTGAATACCCAAAAGATATAAGAATAACCACAATACCTAAATAATAATTCATAGGCTCCTCATTAATTTTTACAATTAAAAATCCTATAGTACCTAAAACAAGATGAAAAATATAAATTTTATAAAATTCACGAGAATAATAAAAAGAATATTTAAATTTTACAATTAAGAATGTTTGAATATAAGCATATATGTAAGCAATAAAAAAGGAAACTCCTAGCCCTTCTAATCCTAAATACTTATAACCTAACAAATTTAACACAAACATTACTGATGTTGCAGAAAACTCACTCCAAAACAATGTTTTAACATCTCCATTTGATATGAAAATCACTCCAAGTGCCCAGGATGCAGCTTTAAAAAAGATTCCTAATCCGGCCCAAAGTATCATCTCACTTATTGGTAAAAACTCTTGTGAATATAATATTACAACTATTACGTTAATGAATACTAAAAAGGCGACAAGTAAAGGGGAAATTATAAGAACTGTCATTTCGCTTTGTTGGTTCATTAGTAAGATTGCTTTTTTATTATCATTCACAATTCCAGCCAATTTAGGGTAATAATCAGTTGTCAATGCTGTAAAAATCACCCCAAAATATGTGTTTACAATAGCGAAGCCCGCTGCATAAAAGCCTACATCTTCAATACTACCAATTAGTCTTATATATATTCTTATTAAATATGACTCTCCTAAAACCAATAAAGAGCTTAAACTAAGCATGATTCCCATTGACATCATATCTTTACCTTCAGAAAACAAATCACGCCTTGATACTTTAACAGAGTCAATATACACTTTCCTTGAGTAATAGAATGTTAAAAACAGGGATAAAACAGAACTGATTATGATAGCAGGGACAATCCCATTTAAACCCCAAATGTAATAAATAGGCACTGAAATGATTAAGCCTGATGTAGCTCCCAAAAGACTCGATTTTGCCAGGTATTTTAATTGGTGCATTCCTCTTAGAACAACCCCTTGTCCTGCACTAATTTGATTCAATAATAATGTAACTGACAGCAACATAAATGCCCAATTATAATCATTATTCCCAAAGGTCAATTCACTTAAGAATGTAGAGAAAAAAAATGTAATTAATGCCCCTAATATTCCAGTAATCCAAACTAACCTCCTCAATACTGCGACTACTAATCCAATTCGTGTTGTGTTACCTGATGAATTTGCTGCAGCGATATTTTTCACAGAACTTCGTTCTAAGCCGAAATTAGTCAGGGCAGTAATAAAGGTAAGGGTGCTATTTAATAAGCCTACAATTCCTATTCCTAAGGGCCCAATAAGTAAAGCAATAAACTTGGATCTTATAATTGAAATCAAAATAATGAATACTTGTGCACCTCCAAACAAAGATGTGGATTTAAATATTTGGCGATATGGTGCTTGATCTTTGGACATCTACAAAACCAAGTTAATTAGTTATAAAATATAATAAAATTATTAAATATTGTAAAAAAGGCATATTTGAATTTCTTTAAGTAGCATTTATAAGTTTACATTCTTCCTCTGTTAGACAAAATTTCTGTTTGGCTAATAATCTATTGTTTTCTGAATCAGCACAACTTAAATCAGAACTTTTATTTAAATCAAATAGTTGATAATCCCACATATAATTAAATCCATTAATAAAACTTTCTCCTAATGGTGCATCCTTAAAAAGAATTGGAATTGCTTCAACAAAACAACATTCAATAAACCTATATGTCCACATAAACTCTTTATCTCCTATCCAATCAATCTGGTGAGGACAAAGTCCGAATTTAGATTTAGCTAATTCTGAAAAATATTCAATATTAAATTGATCTTTTTTGCTTTGAATTCTACCTTCGTTTGAGGAAATTATAATCGTATTTGGAAGATTCTTAAATGGCTTTAAAAGTAAAGAACGACGGCCACTTTCAGCCATATTACCATTAAAGAAAAATTCATATGGTTTTTTCTTCGGAATTAATTTGATTGCTTCATTATAAAAACTATCTGGATATTTAATTCCAAGTTTTATTCCATTCACATAATTAATTCCAAGATTGTGATCACAAATAATCTTTAATTTTCTTATCCTAAAACCTTTCTCAACTAAGGCTTTTCGAATAAGAAGTTCTTGTTTAAATCTCGGTTTTCCAAAAAAAATATGATTAATTTTCCTAAGTACTCTTATTATTAATGATTTTTTTTTCATTACGTTAGGCATTTTTTTAACCCAATTTTAATACTATTTTGAGGTTTCCATCCAAGATTTAATAAGACTGTATTATCGGTTTCAGATTTCATCAATTCATTTTCACGATAAGGTATAGCTCCAAAATTTAAACGACTTTTGCTATTTGTAATTTCTTTTAAATATAGCATAACTTCTTTTATTCTCATTAATTCGTTGGTAGCGATCTGAAATTCAGTATATGCTTCTGTTATCTCATTAACCTCCTCAATGACAGTTTCATACGCACAACAAACATCATCGATATAGATGAAGTCCCGTTGCTGTTCACCTAACGTCAAATCTATTTCAGGAACATTCTTTTTCAGCTGTTCAAGCATGAATGTTATAAAGTTGGTAGCGGAAGCATCTGGACCATAAAAGTGTTCCAGTTGCATATTAATCACTTTGATTTCGTTTCGACGCAGATAAAGCCATTCCTGAAATTGATTTTTGGTTAATGCATACGTGCTTACAAAACGATCAAGAACAGTGTCCGTATTTATGAAAAGTTTACAATTATTTTCAATCGCTTTATCTAAAAGATTAAACGGAATAAAAAGATTTGCATTAACAATGGTCTTAACGGCTTCATTCTCTCTTCCATAAAAAGTGGCAGTATGAATTATGGCATCAATAGTATTTTCTTCAAAAAGGATATCAGAAACACCATTTTCAACAGAATAGACTTTAAAATCATTGTCTTTAATCCTAAATAAATCTACCAACGAATATTCAAGACCAATAATAGTGTACTTGACAGAAAGAAATTTAGCAAGGTGGCTTCCAAGGTACCCGTTAATACCGGTGATTAATATCGTTTTCATAAATTAAAAATTTAATCCAAAAAGCTCTTCTAATTTTTCTGCTACAAAATCAAAATGTTCTTCGTTTAAAGCAGGTTGTACCCCAATCCAAAACGTATCGTTCATTGTTTTATCAGTATGTGTTAATGCACCAACAACTCTATACTCTGCATCTTTAAAATATGGTTGTTTTAATAAGTTTCCTGCAAAAAGTAATCGAGAACCAATTTTATGGCTGTCTAAAAATTTTGTAACATCAACTCTGGAAACTCCACAATCATCTTTTAAAGTGATTGGAAATCCAAACCAAGACGGATTGCTATTTGGAGTTGGAATTGGTAAATGAATAAAATCAATTAATGACTCTAATTTACTTCTCAAATAAGCATAATTACTTCTTCTTTTTTCTATAAAATATTCTAGTTTCCCTAATTGAGCGAGACCACATGCTGCTTGCATATCCGTAATTTTTAGATTATAACCTGAATGAGAATATACATATTTGTGATCATATCCATAAGGTAAATCTCCATGTTTTTGTTCAAAGCGACAACCACAAGTATTATCACAACCAGGTGGACAATAACAATCTCTTCCCCAATCTCTAAAAGATTCTGCAATAGCTTTCAATTCAGGATTGTTCATAAAAACAGCACCACCTTCTCCCATAGTCATATGATGGGCAGGATAAAAACTTAAAGTTCCAATATCTCCAAAAGTTCCACACTTCTGTCCATTAAATTCAGCCCCTAATGCATCACAAGTATCTTCAATTAACCATAAATTGTGCTTATCACATATTTCTTTAACTCTACCTACATTAAATGGATTCCCTAAAGCGTGAGCTAACATTATAGCCTTCGTTTTAGAAGTAATTGCAGCCTCTATTAAATCTACATTGATATTGTGTGTTTGAATATCTACATCCACAAAAACAGGCACAGCTCCAAACTGAATAATTGGATTAACTGTGGTAGGAAAGCCAGCAGCAACTCCGATTACTTCATCCCCTTTTTTAATAGCTCGATCTCCAAGTTTATGTGAAGTTAATGTGTTAAAAGCAACTAAATTGGCTGAAGAACCTGAATTCACAGACAAACAATATTTAACCCCTAAAAATTCAGCCAACCCTTTTTCAAAAAGAGTATTAAATCTCCCAGTAGTCAACCATCCGTCTAAAGATGCTGCTACCATATTTTGTAATTCTTCTTCTCCCATTAATTTCCCAGATGGTGGAATTACAGTTTCACCTCCAACAAAAGAGATTGGTTTGTATTTTTCTTCGCTGTACTTTGTAACTAAATTAGCTATTTCTATTCTTAAATTTTCTAATTTCTTGTTTTCCATTATTTACTATAAGTATTTATTTCTTTTAAACATTGCTTTTTAATATCACCTCCATTACTATAAATTTGATACCAATCCACTATTGATTTGAGTGTCAATTGTAAATTCCATTTAGGATTCCATTTCAATCTATTTGATGCTTTTGAACAGTCTAGTTTTAAAAAACCTGCTTCATGAGGGTTATTATTTTTATCTAAACTCCAACTAGCATTATTCCCCCAATATGTAACCATTTTATCTAAAATCCAACTCACTGGTTTACAATCTTCATCTTTTGGCCCAAAATTCCAGCCTTCTGCAAAATTATCTCCATTTAAAAACAATTCTTGAGCTAAAACAAGATAACCAGAAAGTGGTTCTAATACATGTTGCCATGGTCTTGTGGATAAAGGGTTTCTAATTACCACTGATTCTGATTTCTCAAAAGCTTTTAAAATATCCGGAATTAAGCGATCTTCAGCCCAATCTCCTCCTCCAATAACATTTCCTGCTCTAGCCGAAGCTAATGAAGCGGTGTTTTCAGAACTAAAAAAAGATCTCCTGTAAGCAGATGTAACTAACTCTGCACAGCCTTTACTACTACTATAAGGATCGTATCCTCCCATAGGCTCATTTTCTCTATATCCCCATTCCCATTCTTTATTCTCATAACATTTATCAGTAGTAACAGAAACGATCGCTTTTAAATTAGAACATTTTCTAGCTGCTTCCAATACATTTACAGTTCCAATAACATTTGTTGTATACGTATCAACAGGTTCTTGGTAAGAAAGTCGAACCAATGGTTGAGCCGCCATGTGAATTAAAATGTCTGGACTAAAGCTAACCATACTTTTAGTTAATTTTTCTAAGTTTCTAATATCTCCTATTTCTGATTCCATCTCTGCCGCTACATTCGCCTGAGAGAACAATGCTGGCTTTGTGTTTACATCTAGAGAGTACCCCTTAACTAATGCTCCCATATTTTGAAGCCATAAAGATAGCCAAGAACCTTTAAATCCTGTATGACCAGTCAAGTAAACTTTTTTACCTTTCCAAAAACTAGAATCTACTTTTCCTTTACTTATTTCCATACTTTCCACGGAGCTTTATTTTGTTCAAGTAATTCATTTAATTTCATTTTATCTCTCAAAGTGTCCATTGGTTGCCAAAAACCATCATGTTTAAAAGACATTAACTCTCCATCAGATGCTAAACTTTTCAAAGGTTCTTGTTCCCATGTAGTATCATCTCCTTCAATTCTCTCGATAACTTTTGGAGATAACACAAAATACCCTCCATTAATTAAAGCCCCATCACCTTTTGGTTTTTCTTCAAATTTTTGGACTTGATTATCTTTAATACTTAGAGCTCCAAATCTTCCCGGAGGAAAAGCTGCTGTTAAAGTTGCTTGTTTTCCGTGAGATTTATGAAATTCAATTAGACTATTAATATTAATATCTGCAACACCATCTCCATAAGTAAAACAAAATGCTTCTTCGTCTTTTATGTAAGGTAATACTCTTTTTAATCTTCCTCCCGTCATAGAATTGTCTCCGGTATCGACTAGAGTAACTGTCCAGGGCTCTGCACGATCTTCATGAACAGTCATTTTGTTGTTTTTCATATTAAAAGTTACATCAGATTGATGTAAAAAATAATTAGCAAAATATTCTTTAATGACATATCCTTTATAACCACAACAAATAATAAAATTGTGAATACCGTAATGTGAATAGGTTTTCATTATGTGCCATAAAATTGGTTTTCCTCCAATTTCAACCATAGGCTTCGGCTTAGATACTGTTTCTTCACTTAAACGTGTTCCAAGGCCTCCTGCTAAAATTACTGCTTTCATAGTTTATTAATTAGTTTGAACAAATGCATCAGAAAAGAAGTTGTTTTCTTTTAAATTATTTTTTAAAAATAATTCTTTTGCTGAATTTATCATATCATTAGATCCACATGCATACACTTGAGTGTTTTCTAAATCAATTTGCTGTTTTAATACTATATCTTGAACATACCCTTTTGCCCCATTCCAATCATTCTCAGGTCTGGAAAGTACTGGTATGTATTTAATATTTAAAATTTTAAAATTTGGATTCCAAAATAAATCTTCTTGATATCTAGCCCCAACAATTACCCACAAATTTTTATTTTGATATTGTTCATGTGATTTATCTAGTCCTTCTAAAATGGATTTAATTGGAGCTATTCCTGTACCTGTAGCTAAAAAAACAATATTTTTAAAACTGGAATCTCTAAGAAAAAAAGTACCGATAGGACCCTCTAGTCTCAATAAATCATTAATTTTTGCTTCTTTAAAAAAATACGCACTCATTAAACCATTTGTATATTTTTTAATAAAAAACTCTAGTTGATTTTTATGATCTGAACAGTTAGAAATTGAATAACTTCGAGTTAGATTTCCTTTGATAATATTTACATATTGTCCAGAATTAAAATTAAAATTTGAATTTGGAGGTAATCTTAAAACTATTTTAAGAATATCATCGTTTAGTTTTTCTATGACACTAATTTTAGAAGGAATAATTTTTTTCTCGAAAAGTGTAATCTCACCTAAATCCTCTATGTCTAATTCTATATCACTAAGGGGCTTTGCATTGCAAGAAAGTACAAAATTTTCATTCTTATCTTCCTTTGTAAGAACCAGTTCTTCTTCCTTATTAATCGTCTTTCCAGATAGCACTTTTACCACACAGCTTCTACATCTTGAAGATAGGCAACTATGCTCTAGAACTATATTATTATTTTTAGCTGCTTCAAAAATTGTTGAATCTTTATCGCAACTAAAAGTTTTATTGTTTTTTAACCTTATTTTAAACATATGTATGGCTTAAAATTTTACTTTTCATTTTTTAATGTTTTTAGACAACTTTTTAAAGAATCCTTCCAAAAAGGAACTTCCAATTGAAAAACATCTTTAATTCTACTCTTGTCCAACACAGAATAAAATGGCCTCTTAGCAGGAGTGGGATATTGTTTTGATTCAATCGGATTTACCTTGACTAAAACACCTTGTATTTCAAATATAACTTTGGAAAAATCATACCAGCTACAAATACCTTCGTTGGAGTAATGAAACAATTCAATATTTTCATTTTTTATTTGTGGTAATATAATTAAAATAGCCTCAGCTAAATCAGCAGCATTAGTTGGTGACCCTATCTGGTCGGCAACCACATTTATTTCTTCTCTATTTTTATACAAATTAAGCATGGTTTTTACAAAATTATTTCCAAATTTTGAATACACCCATGAGGTACGTATAATGACAGCGTTTGCAGGATTTATTTGCTGCATAGCCAACTCCCCATCTAATTTAGTTTGCCCATACACAGATTTTGGGTTAGGCACATCTGTCTCTGCATAGGGTTTGTGGTTAGTGCCATCAAATACATAATCCGTAGAAATATGAATGAGTTTAATGTTTTTGTCTTTTGCTAGCCTCGCAAAATTTGCTACTGCCAGATGATTTATGGCATCTGCTAACTCTGGCTCAGATTCTGCTTTATCTACAGCCGTGTAAGCTGCACAATTAATGATGACATTGATATTATTAATTTCTATAAACTCTTTTACAGCAGTATGACTTGTAATATCCAACTGTTTTACATCTGTAAATAAAAAGTTGTAATCTGGATAATTAGGAGCTATTTCTCTTAGCTCTGAGCCTAACTGGCCATTACCGCCAGTAACAAGTATGTTATTCATAAAGCTTTATTGAGTGGTTAAAGTATGTAGCATCTTTAAACAAAGGTTGTTGGGTGTCTTTTGCAGATAATTGCAAGGCGCTTGTTTTTAATTGCCAATCTATGGCTAATGCTGCATCGTCAAAAGCGATCCCGCGATCACACTCTGGGCTGTAATAATTATCTACTTTGTAGGCAAAAATTGCTTCTTTGCTGAGCACTACAAAACCATGTGCAAATCCTCTTGGCACTAGGAGTTGTTTTTTATTTTCGGCGGTGAGTTCTACCGCCACATGCTGTCCAAAGGTTGGGGAACCTTTACGGATGTCTACAGCAACGTCTAAAACGCTTCCTTGAATTACCCGTACTAATTTGGTTTGTGCATGTGGAGCTAACTGATAGTGTAAGCCTCTTAATACCCCCATAGATGATTTAGACTCATTATCTTGGCAAAAGTTGATGTTAAATCCTAAAAAATCGTCTAACTTGTCTTGCTTAAAAGTTTCTGAAAAATAACCGCGGTCATCGCCAAAAATAGCGGGTTCGCATAAAATAACATCTGGTACTGCTAATCGTTTAAAGTTCATATTATAACTCGTTTGCGCGCTGAATTAAATATTGGCCATAGCTATTCTTTTTTAGCGGCTCGGCTAGCGTAAGAAGTTGTGCTGGTGAGATGTAGCCCATCTCACAAGCTATTTCTTCCAAACAAGCCACCTTTAAACCTTGACGATTTTCGATAGTTTGTATAAAATTAGATGCTTCTAGTAAGGATTCATGCGTGCCAGTATCTAACCACGCGTAGCCTCTCCCCATCACTTCTACTTTTAAGTTCTCTTGCGTTAAGTATTCTTGATTTACCGTTGTAATTTCAAGTTCTCCACGATTACTTGGTTTTATGTTCTTCGCAATATTTACCACAGAATTAGGATAAAAATAAAGGCCAATAACCGCATAATTACTTTTGGGAACTATTGGTTTCTCTTCTATGCTTAATGCTTTTCCATCGGTATCAAAATCTACAACTCCATAACGTTTTGGCTCATTTACATAATAGCCGAAAACGGTTGCCTTCTGCTCGTCTTTTGCGTTTGCTAAAGATTTTGCTAACAAATCGGTAAAGCCATGCCCGTAAAATATATTATCACCCAGCACCAGACACACATCATCTTTGCCAATAAAGTCTTCACCAATAATAAAGGCTTGTGCCAACCCATCTGGAGAGGGTTGTTCTTTGTAATGAAGTTCGATACCCAATTCTTTACCATCACCTAATAGGCGTTCAAAATTTGGCAAATCTATTGGTGTAGATATTATTAGTATTTCTTTAATACCTGCCAACATTAGTACCGATAGGGGATAATAAATCATCGGTTTGTCGTAGATAGGTAATAGTTGCTTTGAGGTTCCTTTGGTAATTGGGTACAATCGTGTTCCTGAACCTCCTGCTAATATAATTCCTTTCATAATGCTAGTTATATTGGGATTTATAATAATTTTGGTAATTTCCAGAAGTAACACTGTTTAACCAGTCTTCATTAGATAAATACCAATCTATAGTTTCTGAGAGACCTTCCTCAAAAGTAACTGTTGGACTCCAACCTAATTCTTTATTGATTTTTGAGGCATCAATAGCATATCGTAAATCATGACCTGGCCGATCCTTAACGTATTTAATTAATTTTTCACTAGTACCTGCTGCATGCTTCAATTTTTCATCCATTTGTTGGCATAAAATTTTCACCAAATCAATGTTTTTCCACTCGTTAAAACCTCCTATGTTATAGGTTTCATGATTTACTCCTTTATGAAATACTAAATCTATGGCAATGGCATGATCAATTACATACAACCAATCTCTCGTGTAATTACCATCTCCGTAAACCGGTAGGGCTTTATCATTTAAAATATTATTGATAAATAAAGGAATTAGTTTCTCTGGAAATTGTTGTTGCCCATAATTGTTGGAGCAATTAGTAATCACATAAGGCAATCCATAGGTTTCGCCATAGGCACGAACAAAATGATCTGAGCTTGCTTTTGAGGCAGAATAGGGAGAGTTAGGGTCATAAGAGGTAGTCTCCTCAAATAAGCCAGTTTCACCTAATGATCCATACACCTCATCAGTACTTACATGATAAAAACGTTTATCATCCCAATTACTTTTATGTAACTCTTTAAAACCATTGAGTAAAATCATGGTGCCTAAAATATTGGCCTTCGCAAAGGCCAAAGGATCGGTGATGGAGCGATCCACGTGCGATTCAGCAGCCAGATGTATTACATCATCAAACCGGTATTTTGTAAAAATTGAATTGATACACTCCACATCTGTAATATCCCCATGTAAAAACGTATAGTTTTCTTTAGACTCAACATCTTTTAGGTTTTCTAAGTTCCCAGCATAGGTTAGCGCATCTAGGTTATAAATGTGGTAGTCTGGATATTTATTTACAAATCGTCTAACTACGTGAGATCCAATAAAGCCTGCACCACCTGTAATTAAAATTTTTCTTTTTTTCATTATTTATCTTCTGCTGTTTTCACTTGTTTTCTAAGCCCGCTCGAAGAGAATCTGTGATCTCTCGAGTTGTAATAGATCTCGATTCCTTTTTCTGCGCAGTAGTCTCTTCCTGTAAAGTTCTTATCTTTATACTCATCGCCAATAATTCTAACATCTAGTTTAAAAGAATGTAAAATATCTTCTAAATCTTGTTCAGATACGTAAGGTACAATTTCATCTATATGTTTAG
>Ga0209199_1001738_pt1 | contig 25080 bp, 27 predicted proteins | sample COGITO_mtgs_1105_7_FD_184805 | JGI IMG/M metagenome (GOLD analysis project Ga0209199, IMG submission 184805) | Pelagic marine microbial communities from North Sea - COGITO_mtgs_110523 (SPAdes) (version 2) | ecosystem: Environmental > Aquatic > Marine > Epipelagic ...
GCCATTCAGCAAGCACTTCATAAAAATCCTTAACTTTACAAAATGAAGAAAGCAATTTTTCCAGGCTCATTTGACCCAATTACTCTAGGACATGTAGATATCATTAACAGAGGCGTGACCTTGTTTGACGAAGTGATTGTAGCCATTGGCGAAAATTCTTCTAAAAACTATATGTTTTCATTAGAAGAACGCAAACGGTTTATTGAGAATACTTTTAAGGACAATCCAAAAGTATCAGTGGTATCCTACAGTGGTTTGACCACCGATTTTTGTAAAGAGATTGGAGTGGAATTTATTCTAAGAGGCTTGCGGAATCCTGCAGATTTTGAATTTGAAAAGGCCATCGCACAAACCAATCGGCATTTATCAACCTTAGAAACAGTCTTTTTGCTCACCTCTGCACAAACCTCGTTTATCTCCTCCTCTATTGTGAGAGAAATTATTCGCTTTGATGGCGATTACCAAAAACTAGTGCCCAACTCAGTACGCGTTAAAAAACCCTAGAGTTTGTACTCTGAAAGTGCTTTTGTAAAAGCTTCTGGATTTTCGGCCAAATGGTAGCGTGGATCGTCAATCGCTTCAACTATAACCTCTTTAAATAAGGGGCTAGATTTGTACAACAAAATCTTACAATCTTCGCTCAGGTGTTTCAAGTGAATTGCTTTGCCTTCTTCTTTATACTTCGCCACGAGATTCGATATTGCTTCAATAGCCGAATGATCGCTTATACGTGACTCCACAAAATCAATTTCAACAGATTGAGGGTCGTTTTTAACATCAAACTTATCATTAAAAGCGGTGATACTTCCAAAGAATAATGGACCCCAAATTTCGTAAACTTTCGTACCATCTTCTTTGATGCGTTTTCGAGCACGAATGCGCTTTGCGTTTTCCCAAGAAAATACAAGTGCACTCACAATGACACCAGAAATCACAGCGATTGCTAAATCAAAAAAGACCGTCATTGACGACACTAATATCAATACAAACACATCTGTTTTTGGAATTTTATTGATGATTCTAAAACTAGACCATGCAAACGTACCTATTACGACCATAAACATAACGCCTACCAAAGCTGCAATCGGCACTTGTTCTATAAGACCCGATGCAAATAAGATAAAGGCTAAAAGTGCCAATGCGGCTACAATCCCTGAAAGACGTCCTCTTCCGCCTCCTTTAATATTGATAATCGACTGTCCAATCATTGCACAACCACCCATTCCACCAAAGATTCCGGTGATAATGTTTGCGCCTCCTTGGGCCATACATTCTCTATTGGAATTTCCTCGTGTTTCAGTGAGTTCATCAATTAAATTTAAGGTCATTAAAGATTCAATCAACCCAATCGCAGCAAGAATCAATGCATAGGGCCCGATGAATTTTAGAGTTTCAAAATTAAGGGGGATCTTTTCAAAAATAGCCCATTGTGGAAGTGGCAAGCCACCTTTTAAACCGTCGCCACCACCATCTCTAATAAAGCTTCCAACAGTAGCAACATCTAAATCTCCAAAAATAACAATTGCAGAAACCACCAAAATAGCCACAAGTGCCTCCGGTAATTTTTTAGTGAGTTGCGGCAGCCCAAACATAATGGCAATGGTCAATCCCACCAAACCAATCATGGTCCATAAAGACGCACCTTGCATCCATACCATTTCGCCATTTTCAGACGTCATAAACATACTTAATTGAGAGAGGAAAATAACAATTGCCAATCCGTTTACAAAGCCCATCATCACAGGGTGTGGAATCAAACGGACAAATTTACCAAGTTTAAAAACACCTGCTAAAACTTGAATAATTCCCATTAAAATAACGGTCAAAAACAGATAGTAAAGTCCCATTTCATCACCTTCGGCTCCCATTGCATTTCCACGCGCTACCAGACTTACCATGACGACGGCTAAAGCTCCTGTAGCACCACTGATCATTCCTGGACGTCCTCCAAAAATAGAGGTGATTAATCCAACCATGAACGCTGCATACAATCCTACCAAAGGATCAACTCCTGCAACAAAGGCAAATGCCACGGCTTCTGGCACTAAGGCCAATGCAACCGTGAGGCCACTTAAAATATCATTTTTAACATTACTAGAACGCTTACTTATAAACTCCATCATTTTCAGTCAATTTTGCTGGCAAAAATAAACTTATTGAAAGTGATAACAACTGTAAAGGGCGTTTATTTGAAGATTTTTATAAAAATACGGAATCCATTTCTCTTAAATGAGCAGTTTAATATTCGCATAAGAATTATTTAAAACTTTTTGAAGTTTGGTTTCGGGAATCCATTTGACTTTAGTGATGCCTTCTTTTTCTTGTGGAATTAGTTTTCCGTCATATTCAGAATACATTTCGAACCAATAGGTGACTTTAATATAGTTCCGATCATTTCTTTTAAATATATGGTAGGTGATTTCTAAGGGCTTGGTAATGCTCAAGCCTGTAATGCCTGTTTCTTCTTCTACCTCTCGAAGTGCGGTGAAATTAATCGTTTCCTTTGCTTCTGCTTTTCCTTTGGGCAAATCCCATTTTCCATTTCTGAAAATAAATAAAATTTCATTTTTTGGATTATAAACCTTTCCACCCCCTGCAATCACATTTGGTAATAAGGAAAGGAATTTTTTCAGAAGTACATCTTTATCGGGTCCAATTAGACGCACCGAATTATATTTATCTTTTCTAAGTTTTGAAAGTACTTTGTTAATATCCACTGAATCAATCAGAATGTTCTTGAAATCTGTTTCAGTTTCTAGTTTGGTTGTGAGGACTATTGGTTTATTACCAACAAATATTTTATACATTGTTAATTAAAAACTAATTAATAGAAAGTAAAAGTAGTTATTTTTAGTAATTTTGACACATGATTTTCAACAAAAGTACCGCCAAAAAAACTGCAGAAGTTTTACTTCAGATAAATGCCATCAAATTAAACCCGAAAAACCCCTTTACATGGGCTTCGGGATGGAAGTCTCCCATCTATTGTGACAACCGTTTGGTCTTATCGTTTCCAGTCGTTAGAAACTATATCAAAGAAGAGATTGCTAAAAACATAGAAATCGAGTTCGGAAAACCGGATGTGATTGCAGGCGTTGCAACGGGTGCCATTGGTATTGGAGCTTTGGTTGCAGAATATCTTGGGCTTCCTTTTGTATATGTGCGTCCAGAAGCAAAAAAGCATGGCCGTCAAAATCAAATTGAAGGATTTATCGAGAAAGGTCAGAATGTAGTAGTTGTAGAAGATTTGATCAGTACAGGAAACAGTAGCTTGGTGGCGGTAGATGCTTTAAAAGCTGCCGAAGTCAATGTAAAAGGAATGGTTGCTATTTTTACTTATGGCTTTGATGTTTCAAAAGAAAATTTTAAAACTAACAATGTCAATCTTTTTACACTCAGTAATTACGAAAGTTTGTTAGAGCAAGCTTTAGACACCAACTTCATCAACCAAGCTGAAGTGGATGTGTTGTCAAAATGGAATTCAAATCCATCGGAATGGTCCGGCAAATAAATTTAGATATGAAATTAGAATCAACAAAAGTAAGTCTTGACAAATCAGCTCAAGAAGTGTTTAATTTTTTAACGAATGTTGAGAATTTTGAACAATTGATGCCCGAAAACATCAGTAAGTTTAAACTCATAGACGCGGACACCTTCTTATTTGCCTTGAGTGGAATGCCAGAAATTGTTTTGAAGAAAAAATCAATGGAATCTCCACATACGATTGTATTGGGAGCTGCTGGTGGGAAAATAGATTTTTCATTAACAGCTAAAATTGATTCCCCTACGAAAACTCAAAGTGAGGTTCAATTAACATTTGAAGGAGATTTTAATACAATGATGGCGATGATGATCAAAGCCCCAATCTCTAAATTTATTGAAACCTTAGCGCTTAATATTCCTAAAGAAATTTAGTACAACAGCTTCAACTCTTTTAAGTCAAACTCTTTTGTAGCGTCTTCCATTTGCACACGCAATTTTCCGGCGTCTGTCACTCCTCTGATGATCCCTGTAAATAGGGTTTGATCGGGCAATTCAAACGTAGAGGGCTTATCATTTCGGAACAGATACGATTCATATTCTGTATTCAGAATCCCCTCCCCCGTATCGGCAAACAATCTAAAATAATATTGAAGATTCTCGATGAGTTTATGAAGTAATTCATCGGTATCGATTGGCATTCCTAAAATAGTTTTTAAAGAGCTTACCTTGGACAATCCTTTAAACAATTCTTGATTGACATTAAGTCCAATCCCGATGACGGAAAATTCAATCTGATTGGTTTTGATTATATTTTCAATTAAAATACCTGCAATTTTGTGATGGTCTGACAATATGTCGTTAGGCCATTTGATCGCTAAATTTGGGACATTATAGCCCTCAAGCGTTTTTACAATAGACAAAGAAACGAGGATACTCAACAGAAATTGGCGATGTAACTCTAGAGGAAGCTTCGTCTTTAAAATACTAAACGTAAGGTTTTTACCTTTTTCTGAAATCCACTCAGACCCCATTTGCCCTTTGCCCTTGGTTTGGTGATTGGTTGCCACCACACAAAAATCTTCTAACGCAGTGTCTGTCAGCAATTGTTTTAAATAATTGTTGGTAGAATCAGTGGCATTAAGTTTGATTATCTGCATAGTTGTAATTGTGGCTCTAAATTATAATATTATTAAGACAATATAACACGTTTAGAGCCAAAAAAGTAATAAATTTGCACAGTAAAATTAATTCATGACAAAAAACATACCTAGCGCAGACGAACTCATCACTTTCACGATTAATGGAATTGAAGACGTTAAAGGTCAAAATATTACAATTTTAGACCTGAGAGCTATCGAAAATACAGTATGTGATTATTTCATCATTTGTGATGGAACATCCAATACACAAGTAAATGCTATTGTTAGTTCAATACAAAAAAAAGTCAGTAAAAACACCAAAGACAAACCTTGGCACGTTGAAGGAAGTGAAAACGGCGAATGGGTACTGATGGATTATGTCCATGTGGTCGTTCATGTGTTTCAAAAACACATTCGTGAATACTACGATATCGAAAACCTTTGGGGCGATGCTAAAATTACCGAAATAGAAACTAGTTATTAAATAAAATACGATTCATGTCTACAGATAAAAAACCTAAAAACACAAAGTTTAATGCGTATTGGATTTACGGAATTGCCATTGTACTCTTCTTGGCTTTTAATGTGTTTTCAGGCGGTTTGGGAGATTCATCAGGAGCTTCTACAACACCATCGCAATTTTTTAAATACCTAAGAAATGGTGATGTTAAAAAAGTTGAAATCGTCAACAAAAGAGAGGCTTTAGTATATCTAACCACAAAAGCATCTAATAAAGACATTCACAAAAAAACCAAAAAAGAACAACTGTTCCCTGTGGGAGCAGGCGGCCCTAGTTATCAATTTGAATTTGGAGATGTACAATTATTTCAAAAACAATTAGAAGACACCATACAAGAAGAACAACTGGATACCGTTTTAGACTTTAAAACGGAAACTAATGCTTGGGGTGATATTTTATCCTCATTGATTCCTTTTATATTAATCATCGGTGTTTGGATTTTTATCATGCGACGTATGTCGGGTGGTGGTGGTCCAGGAGGTGGAGGTGGTCAACTCTTCAATATTGGAAAATCGAAAGCAAAGTTATTTGACGAAAAACTAGAAACCAAAACAACCTTTGAGGATGTGGCTGGACTTGAAGGTGCTAAAGAAGAAATTCAAGAAATTGTAGACTTCCTTAAACATCCCGAAAAATACACCGCCCTCGGTGGTAAAATCCCTAAAGGTGCCTTACTCGTAGGCCCTCCTGGAACTGGAAAAACTTTATTAGCAAAAGCAGTGGCTGGCGAAGCGAAAGCTCCATTTTTCTCATTATCAGGGTCTGATTTTGTTGAAATGTTTGTGGGTGTTGGAGCTTCGAGAGTAAGAGATTTATTTAAGCAAGCGAAAGATAAAGCGCCTTCAATCATTTTTATTGATGAAATTGATGCGATTGGACGTGCGAGAGGTAAAAATAATATGTCAGGTTCGAATGACGAAAGAGAAAATACGCTTAATCAATTATTAACCGAAATGGATGGATTTGGTACCAACACAAACGTGATTGTTTTGGCAGCTACCAACCGTGCGGATGTTCTTGACAAAGCATTGATGAGAGCTGGACGATTTGACCGTCAAATTTATGTTGACTTGCCAGATATCAGAGAACGAAAAGAGATTTTTGAAGTGCATTTAAAGCCCTTGAAAAAAGCGAAAGACTTAGATACTGACTTTTTATCAAAACAAACTCCTGGGTTTTCTGGAGCAGATATTGCCAATGTATGTAACGAAGCAGCTCTTATTGCAGCTCGAAACGACAAAAAAGCAGTTGAAAAACAAGATTTCTTGGATGCAGTCGATCGAATTATTGGAGGTCTTGAAAAGAAAAATAAAATAATTACTCCGAGTGAGAAAAGAGCGGTTGCGTTTCATGAAGCTGGTCATGCGACTGTAAGTTGGATGCTAGAACATGCGTCTCCTTTGGTGAAAGTTACTATTGTTCCAAGAGGACGTTCGTTAGGTGCTGCATGGTACCTTCCAGAAGAACGCCTGATTGTAAGACCTGAACAAATGTTAGATGAAATGTGTGCTGCCTTGGGAGGTCGTGCCGCTGAAAAAGTCATCTTTGATAAAATATCTACAGGTGCTTTGAGTGATTTAGAAAAGGTGACCAAACAAGCAAGAGCGATGGTGACTGTTTATGGATTGAGCGATAAAATTGGAAACTTGACGTATTATGATTCTTCAGGTGAGAATGGATTTGGATTCTCGAAACCCTATAGCGAACGCACTGCAGAACTGATTGATCAAGAAATATCTAGCATTATTGAAACACAGTATGAGCGCGCTATAAAACTCTTAGAAGACAACAAAGACAAGTTAACAGAACTGGCAGAAGTACTTCTGAAAAAAGAGGTTATCTTTAAAGATAACTTAGAAGCTATCTTTGGAAAACGTCCTTTTGTGGTCGAAGAAGCAGTAATACCGACGCTTAAAAAAGAAGAAGTCATAAAACCAACTCCTAAAAAAGAGGAAGAGGAAGAATAAGTTTGAAAATAACTTTTTATTAAACCTTTATTTTTTATCTTTGAAGATGTGTAAGTACAAAGCTTATATTTAAGATGAAAGATGAGTGTATTTCGCAAAATATTTGGTTCAAATACAGAGGCTTCTAAAAGCAAAACTGATGGGAAAAATCAGAATAAGTTTTTAGACGCCACTAGTTTGCCTATAGATGAAGCCTTTACTGTCAACTTTAATGCGAACGGAGGTAAATTTCTTTATTGTGAAAACAACGACGAAGTTCGAAATTTTCTTGAAAACATTATTGAAGAAAATAATTGGGACAAAAAAAAGGCACTTATCCTTAATAAACACCTAAAAGCAAAATTTAAAAGTTTTAAATTAGGTTCGACAAAAAAAACAGAAGACGCTGATTTTTTGTTTACAACTTGTGAGTCTCTGATTGCAAATGACGGATCGCTCCTCATTTCCTCCAATCAAATTGCTGAAAAAAAATTAATTGAATTGCCCGAAAATTTCATTGTGTTTGCAACCACCAGTCAGTTTGTAAAAACTATTAGCGAAGGACTTCAAGCGATTAAAGCCCAGAGTAGAATTAAAATACCCTCCAATATCACGACCATTAAACATTTTAAAGCCAACGAAACCAACGATTTTCTAAGTTATGGAAGTAGTACAAAAAACCTATATTTGCTACTCTTAGAAGACTTATAACATAAACATTGAAAGAACTAACCACAAGAGCTTTATCAGGCTTATTATTTGCGAGTATTTTAATTGGGGCACTCCAATTAAAATACGCTTGTATCGCACTGTTTTTTATGTTTGGATTGATTTGCTTATCAGAATTCAATAAATTAATTCATCAAAAAAACATAGCATCCTATATCATTTTTATTGTCTTGTTTCTGGCGGTTGCGTTCTGGGAACGTCTCTTTAAATCTGGAGAGAGCCTCTCGGACGTTTCACAAATATTACTTGTGATTTCTGTATTGGTAAATTTATTATTGATTCGGGATTTATTTTCCTCTAAAAGCCTCCCCACCTTACTTTCAAATCATTTTATAAACACCACCTTTTATGTAAGTAGTGGGTTTGTGTTTTTATTATTGATCGCTCTGAATTTTGAAAACTACAGTCCTGAAATCATTATGTATATCTTTATTTTGATTTGGATCAACGATAGTTTTGCCTATATAGTCGGTAAGAATTTTGGGAAACAAAAGCTTTTTGAAAGTATTTCTCCTAAAAAAACAGTAGAAGGATTTCTAGGCGGCGTATTTTTTGCAGCCTTAGGAAGTTATGTGATTGCCAATTGCACGGATTCCTTACCCTTTACTAATTGGTTAATTATCAGCGTTATTGTAAGTGTTTTTGGAACCTTGGGTGACTTGGTAGAATCCAAATACAAACGTCAAGCAGGCGTCAAAGACAGCGGAAAAATAATGCCTGGACATGGTGGTCTATTAGATCGCTTAGATAGTGCTATATTTGCAGCTCCATTTATCTATTTATTTTTAAGAATATTAAATTATGTTTCATAAAGAAGGTCAAAAAATAATTTTTGTCGCGCTCGTTTTTGTAGTGGCTACATCGCTATTAATCGACAATTTACAAATGCCTTGGGTTGCAAAACTCATTCAGTTCACTTTATTGGTGTTTCTTGTACTCATCCTACAATTTTTTAGAAACCCTAAACGTCACACCCAACAAAATGACCGTCAAGTCATCGCTCCTGTGGATGGGAAAGTTGTGGTCATCGAAGAAGTTGAAGAAACAGAATACTTCAAAGAAAAACGTCTTCAAGTCAGCATTTTTATGTCACCTATTAATGTGCATGTAACACGCTATCCTATAAGTGGATCTGTGCTTTTTAGCAAATACCACCCAGGAAAATATTTAGTGGCATGGCATCCAAAAGCAAGTACGGATAACGAACGCACTACCATTGTAGTTGAGAATAAAATCTACGGTAAAGTCCTTTACAGACAGATTGCAGGTGCGTTGGCAAGACGTATTGTCAATTATGCAAAAGAAGACCAAACGGTTACACAGGGTACCGATGCAGGTTTTATAAAATTCGGTTCTAGAGTCGATTTATTTTTACCTTTAGACACCAAGCTTAAAGTCAAACTCAATCAAAAAGTAAAAGGCGGCGAATGTATCATCGCAGAAGTATAGTATGAATTCAGAGGCGTTAGAAATAGAATTTAGAGAAGCTGTTGATAGCATCAACAGTCATGAGCAGCCGTTTCCTGCGGACATCCTCTTGAAGCTCTATGCCTATTACAAAAAATCAACCAACGATTACAGCCGACCGAGTAGCAGCAAAGCGATTATAAATGCTTTTAAAACCAATGCCCTTTTTCAGGTAGAAGACATTACCCAAGACGAAGCAAAACAACGCTACATCGACTTGGCCAATACTTACTTAATTTACCGAAAATAAGATTATTTTAGATTTTTCAAACTTGCTTGAAGCGTCTCAATTTTAGCAACAGCATCCGCTTCTTTTTTCTTTTCACTTGCCACAACTTGCTCAGGAGCTCCCGCAACAAAACGCTCGTTAGACAACTTCTTTTGAACTGAGTTCAAAAAGCCTTCTGTGTATTTAAGTTCCTCTTCTAATTTTGATATTTCAGCTGCCACATCAATAGTGTCATTGGCTGGAATAAAATATTCATTAGATTTCACTCTAAAAGACAAGGCATTTTCTACAGCTTCAGTTGTGTAGCTCAAGTTTGAGATATTTCCTAATTTAGAAATAATCGCATCAAACCCTTTGGTTTGAGACTCGTTGTTCAATACCGAAAATTCAATAGTATTTTTAAATGCTATGTTTTTTTCTTTACGAATCGTGCGAATTCCTGAAACAACATCTGAAGCAAATTCAAAACCTTCTAAAATAGTCGAATCGTAAGGCTTCAGTTCTGGCCAAGAAGCCACAATTAAAGCTTGCTCAGGCGTTCTTTCTTCCAAATATTGCCAGATTTCTTCCGTGAGGAATGGCATAAACGGATGTAAAACCTTCAGGTTTGATTCCAAAATCGCTACGACAGCCTTATAAGTTTTTTTATCAATGGGAGCCTCATAAGCGGGTTTCACCATTTCTAATAACCAAGAGCAAAAATCATCCCAAATTAATTTATAGGTCGTCATCAAAGCATCACTTAAGCGGTACTTGCTAAAATGGTCTTCAATTTCTACCAATGTTTTTTGGAATTTAGCTTGATACCACTCAACAGCTATGGCGGCATAAGCTGGTTGCTCGATATCGGCAACTTCCCAACCCTCAATAAGTCGGAAGGCATTCCATATTTTATTTCCAAATGCTTTTCCTTGTTGACATAAGGCTTCATCAAACATTAAGTCATTTCCTGCAGCGGAACTTAACAGTAATCCCACACGAACACCATCAGCACCAAAGTTCTCAATAAGCTTTAAGGCGTCTGGAGAATTCCCCAATGACTTGCTCATCTTACGGCGTTGTTTGTCTCTTACAAGTCCTGTGAAATATACGTTATTAAATGGCTTTTGATCTTTATATTCATGACCTGCAACTATCATACGTGCTACCCAGAAAAATAAAATGTCTGGTCCCGTAACTAGATCATTGGTAGGATAGTAATATTTAATATCTTCATTTTCTGGATTTCGGATGCCGTCAAATACAGACATTGGCCACAACCAAGAGGAGAACCATGTGTCTAAAACATCACTGTCTTGTCTTAGATTCTCAAGACTTAACTGGGTATTACCCGATTTATCTTTCGCTAATGCTAAAGCTTTTTCAATGGTTTCAGCCACCACAAAATCGTCTTTACCATCTCCATAAAAATAGGCAGGAATCTGTTGCCCCCAAAATAATTGTCTAGAAATATTCCAATCGCGGATGTTTTCCATCCAATGGCGGTAAGTATTTTCAAACTTCTTTGGAAACAGATTGATCGTTTTATCTTCTAAAACCGCTTTGATCGCTGGTTTAGCAAGCGTTTCCATTTTTAAAAACCACTGATCTGAAAGACGCGGTTCAATCACTTCTTTTGTACGTTCCGAGGTTCCTACTTTGTGTATATGTTGTTCTGTTTTCACAAGAAAGCCTTTGGATTCTAACTCTTTGGCGATTTCTTTTCGAACCACAAATCGATCTTTACCTTCGTAATGCAGACCAAAACTGTTCAGTGTTGCATTGGCATTAAAAATATCAATCACTTCAAGTTGGTGTTTTTCACCAAGCGCCTTATCATTTATATCGTGTGCAGGAGTAACTTTTAAACAGCCCGTTCCAAATTCAATATCAACATATTCATCCTCTATAATAGGAATGACACGATCATTTAAAGGGACAATTGCTTTTTTTCCTTTTAGATGGGTGTAACGTTCATCGTTCGGATTGATACAAATCGCTGCATCGCCTAAAATCGTTTCAGGACGTGTCGTCGCAATGGTAATCACCTCATCAGTGTCTTGAATTTTATAATTTAAATAGTATAAGTTGCCTTGACGTTCTTCATAAATTACTTCCTCGTCAGACAAAGTAGTTTGAGCTTGAGGATCCCAATTCACCATTCTAAAGCCTCTGTATATCAACCCTTTATTAAATAAATCAATAAATACTTTAATCACAGATTCACTCATGTCATCGTCCATCGTGAATTTGGTACGATCCCAATCACAAGAGCATCCAAGTTTTTTGAGTTGTTCAAGAATGACTCCTCCATATTCTTCAGTCCACTCCCAAGCATGTTCCATAAACTCTGCTCTAGAAAGGTCGTTTTTATCAATTCCTTGCTCTTTGAGTTTTGCCACCACTTTTGCTTCAGTAGCAATCGATGCGTGATCGGTACCAGGAACCCAACAGGCATTTTTTCCTTGTAAACGTGCACGACGTACCAAGACATCCTGAATGGTATTATTCAACATATGCCCCATATGCAAAATTCCTGTAACGTTTGGCGGAGGGATCACAATGGTATAAGGCTCTCGAGAATCAGGAGTCGAATGGAAATATTTATGGGTCATCCAATAGTCATACCATTTGTTTTCAACAGTTGACGCATCATATTTAGAAGGAATAGACATACTTTGAAATAGTTTTTGAAAGTTAATTTACAAAAGTACTTATATTTTATTTTCTTTAGAATTAATAATTGAATTTATATGAGTGCATTTTTGTAATTTTAAAAAAAAAGTACTTAATTTACATTAATAAATACAAACACATGAAAAAGTTTTTTACATTATTATTTATTTCCATCTTTAGTTTGGGAATGTATGCACAGGATAAAGTTGCGAAAATTGAATTTGAATCTGAAACTATCGATTATGGAGTCATTGAAAAAGGTTCTGATGGTGTTCGTGTATTTAAATTTAAAAACACAGGCAATGCGCCTTTAATCGTTTCTGCTGTAAAATCAAGCTGTGGCTGTACGGTTCCTAAAAAACCAACAGCGCCAATTTTACCCGGAGAAAATGGCGAAATTGAAGTAAAATACGACACTAATCGCGTCAATCCAATTCGAAAAACCATTACAGTAACCTCTAATGCGGATACGCCTACAGTTGCTTTAAAAATTAAAGGTACTGTTATCGACTCTAGCAAGGCGAGTGTAATTGAAGATAAAGACAAAAGTGTGTTAGAGCAATAAGCTTTAATCCTTATCAAATAAATGAAAGCACCTTAATTGGTGCTTTTTTTATGCAATAAATCGCGGAGATTAAATTGATATTTCAGGACCACTCCTTGTCGTTCAATGGTCATTTTAATTCGTTTTCCGTCGGCTCCATAAAATTGATCAATCGCTTTTTGAAGTGTCAATGAACTGAGACTTTGATTATTGATTGAAAGCACCACATCGCCTGCTTTTAGTCCTGCCTCATCCGCTGGTGAGTTGGGCCTAATATCTGAAATCTCTAGCTCTGGTACAATTTCAAATTTATAAGTAGAAGTAAAGTTAATCGTGTTGGAACTTTGGGTAGAGTCGCCCGCACTAGAACCCGCTGTTTTATTAGGGATTCTTGGGCGTGTTTTAACCAATCGGACTCCTGCGTATTGCATCACAATCCCACTTTTATTGTACTTAAATGGTTTGTTGAAAAATTTATTTTTTTTGAAGGCAACCCATTGGGATTGATAATTGAATACCCAGTTAAACCGATGTAACACATCTCCTAGCAAACTCCCATTTCTTAGCGTATTGATCTTCGCTTTTTGAATGGATGAGGAATCAGGAAAAGCGACATTCACCTCGTTTAATTGATAGTCTTTTAGGTGAAAAGATTGGAGTACCGCACGTTTCCCAAAAATCGCACCACTAAGGCCTTTCCCTAAAAAATCGTCAAAAGTGTTTTCTGGAATTGGAAGAGATTGCTTCGAATCCTCAAAAATCCACAACGCATCACTCCCTCCTGTATCAATTAAAAGATTCACGGGAATGGCTTCTTTATCTACTGTCACAGAGGCTTCTATAATGGGTTTTTTATTATAAAAAATGACATCTAATTTTCTCCATTTTCGAGATAATTTTGAATTATATAAAAGAGGGTTGTAAAGTTTAATGAATTTTCGACTGTAATTAATTTCGACTACAAAATCTTTAAAAATATCGTAGCCAATAATGCCATGAACAAGAATTCCTAAACTAGGCACAAAGTTGATGGAGGCATCTATAATCGCAAACAAATCTTGGTTTAGGTTGACGGCTTCTCCGATGATCACTGTGTTATTTGAAGATCGTAAAGCTTCAATCGGCTCATCGTTGCCCAATCCTTGAATGAGGATTAATTCGGTTTCATGGATAGACAATTCCTCTTTTAAATTGAAAAAATTAAAAAGAATCGGTTTAGAAACTCCCGTATCTAGTAAAAAAGACAAAGGAACACCATTAATGGTCACGGGAAGGACAATCAAATTATTCACCAATCTAAAATGGATTTTATCACTAATTCCGTTTTGAAGTTCAAAACTTCCCTGAGAGAATAGGCTCAAATTAAAGCTAATAAAAAGAAAAATACAAAGCGATTTGACATTCAGCATATTAATAGATATAAGGGTCTTCAGACAATTTACGACAGATTTATTTAAATAATAGTTAAAGGGCTTTATTTTATACAAACTTTAAGATAAATTTGTAAGCAATATATATTATAGAACCATGCCGAAAATCTCTCGAAAAGGGGCACTAATGCCGCAATCACCAATTAGAAAACTAGTGCCTTATGCCGAACAAGCAAAAAAAGAAGGTGTAAATGTCTATCATTTAAATATTGGTCAGCCTGATATTAAAACTCCCGAAGTGGCATTAAATGCTGTCAAAAACAACACCTTAGACACTTTAGCTTACAGTCGCTCGGAAGGCTCCGAAACATACCGTACAAAATTAGCGGCCTATTATAAAAAAAATGACATCCATGTCAATGCCGATGATATTATCATAACCACTGGTGGAAGTGAAGCTTTGTTTTTCACCTTTGGAAGCATCATGGACCCTGAGGATGAAGTGATTATTCCAGAGCCTTTTTATGCGAATTACAATGGATTTTCTACGGCTCAAGGGGTGAAAGTAGTCCCTGTGGTTTCTAATATCGAATCTAATTTTGCCTTACCTCCTATTGCTGATTTTGAGGAGTTAATTACGCCAAAAACAAAAGCAATCTTAATTTGTAACCCTGGCAATCCAACAGGGTATTTATACAGCAAAGCTGAAATCAAACAACTAGCAGTACTGGTTAAAAAACATGATTTATTTCTAATATCAGATGAAGTCTATCGTGAATTCACTTATGATGGACTTGAGCATTATTCCATCATGCAAGAAGAAGGATTAGAATCAAATGCCATCATCATTGATTCTGTCTCAAAACGGTACAGCATGTGTGGTGCAAGAATTGGCTGTATTGTCACCAAAAATAAATCGGTTCTTAACACCGCTTTAAAATTTGCACAAGCGCGCTTGTCTCCACCAACCTATGCCCTCTTAGCGAGTGAAGCCGCTTTAGAAACTCCGGACAGTTATTTTAGCGAGGTCATCTCTGAATATGTCGAACGTAGAAATGTGTTAGTAGAAGAACTTAAAAAAATTGAAGGTGTCAAAGTCGCCATCCCAAAAGGTGCTTTTTACTGCATTGTGGAATTACCTATTGCGGATTCGGATGTATTTGCACAATGGCTATTAGAAGATTTTAGGCTTGACAATGAAACCATCATGGTGGCACCGGCTGCTGGATTTTATTCTACAGAAGGCCTTGGAAAAAACCAGATACGAGTTGCTTATGTCCTAAATAAAGAAGACCTTAGGACTTCGGTTGCTATTTTAAAAGCCGCCCTCACTCAGTACAACGCTTAATGACCATTAAAAACAACATAGCTCTTAAATCTTTCAATACTTTTGGAATAGATGTCAATGCAAGAGAATTTGCGTCCATTGATTCCCTAGAAGAGCTTAAAAATGTTTTAAATACAAATCCATCGGACTTACTGATTCTTGGCGGCGGAAGTAATATGTTACTAACTAAAGATGTGGAAGCTTTGGTATTGCAAATAAACCTCAAAGGAATTTCTGTAATTTCAAGGGCTGAAAATAGGGTTCAAATTCAAGTGGCAGCTGGAGAAAACTGGCATGAATTGGTGCTTTGGTGCCTGAATGAAAATTTTGGAGGACTTGAAAATTTATCCTTAATCCCTGGAAATGTAGGAACTGCACCCATCCAAAATATTGGTGCCTATGGCGTGGAATTAAAAGATTCATTTGTAAGCTGTGAAGCCATCAACATACAAACAAAAGAGCTGAGAACGTTCACGAAAGAGCAATGTGATTTTGGATATAGAAATTCCATTTTTAAGCAAGAATTAAAAGGCCAATACATCATCACCTCAGTGGTATTTGAATTAAGCAGTCAAGAGCACAGTCTTAAAACAAACTATGGTGCTATTGAAACTGAACTTCAAAATTATGGTATAAAAAACCCCACAATTCAAGACGTTTCAAAAGCCGTTATTTCTATTAGAAACTCAAAGTTACCAGATCCAAAACTCATTGGAAATAGTGGTAGTTTTTTTAAAAACCCCGTCGTTTCTAATTCTGAATTTGAAATTTTACAAGCGCTATTTCCGCAAATTCAGCATTATAAAATTTCTGCGGAGGTTGTTAAAATCCCTGCTGGCTGGTTAATCGATACAGCAGGTTTCAAAGGCAAAACCTTTGGAGATTTTGGAGTCCATGCCAAACAAGCCTTGGTTTTGGTTAATTACGGTGGCGCTTCAGGAATGGATATTTTAAACTTGTCTAAACAAATTCAAAAAGCTGTGAAATTTATTTTTGATATTGATTTAGAGACGGAAGTGAATATCCTGTAAAAGTGCACGTTTGTGCGCTTTAAAAAATTCTATTCTTAGCAAAAAGTTTATGCTTTCTTACTCAATCTACAAATAAGACCTGCCACAATCGCTCCTGCAATAGGTGCCAACCAAAACAACCAAAGCTGCCCTGCATAATCACCCCCTTCAGCAAAAAACACCTGACCCGTAGATCGCGCTGGATTTACAGAAGTGTTTGAAATAGGAATACTAATCAAATGAACCAAAGTGAGTGCTAACCCGATTGCAATAGGCGCAAATTTCTTAGTGGCTTTATGGGTTGTACTCCCAAGAATAATAATCATAAAAAAAGCAGTGGTCACAAATTCTGTAATCAATACAGCCGTCATGGAATATCCTCCAGGAGACAGTTCTCCATAACCATTGGCGGCAAAGTTTCCTACTGTTTCGAAATCAGATTTCCCTGTCGCAATTAAGAACAGGGTTGCAGCAGCAACAATCCCCCCAAGAACTTGAACTAAAATATAGCCCAATAAATCTTTGGTAGCAAACTTTCCACAGGACCAAAAACCAAGCGTGACTGCTGGATTAAAATGCGCCCCAGAAACGGGTCCAACTGCGAAGGCCATTGTTAAGACTGTTAAACCAAACGCAAATGCAACTCCTACAAATCCAATTCCTAGTTCTGGGTATCCGGCTGCAAAAATAGCACTACCACAACCTCCAAAGACAAGCCAAAAGGTTCCAAAAAACTCTGCAAATAATTTTTTCATAATAATATAATATTAGATTTTTTAAATAGGACACAGGAATTAAAAAAAAGTCACATACCAAAATCAAATTCCTGAAAAGTGTATCTTTGTAAAAAATTTAAGATGACTCTATTTTTAATTACGTTAGCGCTCTTAGGACTTGCTGTTGCAGGAATTTCAATAAAAATATGGGCTAAAAAAGACGGGGAATTTGCAGGAACTTGTGCCAGTCAAAACCCTATGCTGAATAAAGATGGGGAAGCCTGTGGGTTTTGTGGCAAAACGCCTGAAGAATACAAAGACTGTTCTGAACCTCAGCATTCTTAAATCAACACCTATCCTTTGGAAGTAAACGACGCCATTCAGAAAGCTAAAGAAAACGATCAAAGTGCATTCAATTTTTTATTGCATACATTTTGGAACGATGTGTATGGTTTTTTAATGAAACGGACGCGGAATGAAAATGATGCAGAAGACATTACAATCGAGACGTTTTCCAAAGCGTTCGAAAAAATCAATACTTTTGATGAGAAATTCAAATTTAAAACATGGTTGATTACCATTGCAAAAAATACTCATTCTGACAGTTTAAGAAAACAAAAAATATCTTTGAGCAATCAAACGTCTGAAGAAGATGAAAAACGGGTGTATTGGATTCAAGACGAATCCCCTTCTCCCGAAGACAAACTCATCACGGAACAAAACTTGGCAGAGTTATTAAAAAACATCAAAAAACTAAAACCACACTACCAACAGGTCATTAATTTGCGCTATTTCCTAGAACTGTCTTATCTCGAGATTTCTAAAGAAATCAATGAACCCGTAAATAATGTAAAAATTAAACTCTTAAGAGCCAAAAAACTGTTAGCCGAAATTATTTTAACAAAACAATGAAACGCTTTATACAAAAACTAGGCCCTGGGCTTCTTTTTGCCGGAGCTGCCATTGGCGTGTCTCACCTCGTGCAATCTACACGTGCAGGGGCAGATTTTGGATTTGGACTCCTTTGGGCCTTACTGCTTATTCATTTGGTAAAATACCCGTTTTTTCAATACGGACCTCGCTATGCCAGTGCAACGGGTGAAAGTTTACTAGAAGGCTATCGGAAATTAGGAAAAAGTGTTTTGATCGTGTACGGACTGCTCACATCCTTAACCATGTTCACCATTCAGGCGGCTGTGACAATTGTAACCGCTGGCATTGCCACTTCTTTATTTGGCGATTTTATCAGTGTGAGGGTTTGGACGGTGGTAATTTTAAGTGTGTGTTTTATCATCTTAAATATTGGAAAATATCGGTTTTTAGATGTCATGATGAAAGTCATTATTATTACTTTAACCCTCACTACTTTAATTGCCACTGCAATGGCTATTTACAATTCGAGCGAGGCGGTTTCACTTACACAGCTATTACCCGAAGGCAGTATCGAAATTACATTTTTAATCGCCTTTATGGGATGGATGCCAGCACCCTTGGATATTTCGGTATGGCATTCGTTATGGACCACTGAAAAGCAAAAAACCAGTTCCGAAAAACGCAGTCCAAAAACGGCTTTATTAGATTTTAATATTGGGTATTTAGGAACGATTCTTTTAGGAGTGAGTTTTGTGGCGCTTGGTGCGCTAGTGATGTACCCAACAGGAAACAGTTTCAGTAACAGTGCTGGTACATTTTCTGTTGAACTCATTGAAATGTACACACAAAGCCTCGGAAGTTGGGCTTACGTCATTATTGGGATCGCAGCGTTCACCACCATGTTTAGCACCACCTTGACAACGCTTGACGCCTCCCCGCGGTCTATGCATAAAACCACGGAATTGGTGTTTGAAAAATCGTTCAAAAACGGCTATTTAATTTGGAGTATTGTGCTGATTTTAGGAACCTTGAGCATTTATTTTTTCTTTCTCTCCGAAATGGGAAAGCTCATAAAAGTCGCAACGGTATTGTCATTTCTAACCGCCCCATTTTACGCAGTTATTAACTATATTTTAATATCCAGCAAACACACCCCAAAAGCTTGGCGTCCTTCAAAATTTTTGCATATTATAAGCTGGTTTGGAATTCTTTTTTTAATAGGTTTTGGCATATGGTATCTCACAATTTTATGATTTATTTATAAGAATACTTTGTATCTTTGTGGCTCAAATTGAACGCATGGCTGTAGAAACACTTTCAGACCCAATTATAAGACAACCCAAACCAAAATGGCTTCGTGTCAAATTGCCAACTGGCAAAAAATACACTGAACTCAGAGGGCTTGTTGACAAATACAACCTCAACACCATCTGTGCTTCCGGAAGCTGTCCGAATATGGGCGAATGCTGGGGTGAAGGCACAGCGACCTTTATGATTTTAGGAAATATCTGTACGCGTTCTTGTGGGTTTTGTGGAGTCAAAACAGGACGCCCAGAAACTGTGGATTGGGATGAACCTGAAAAAGTAGCGCGTTCCATCAAAATCATGAACATCAAACACGCAGTTCTTACGAGTGTAGATAGAGATGACCTGAAAGATATGGGAAGTATCATGTGGGCGGAGACCGTGAAAGCGGTAAGACGTATGAATCCGAACATCACGATGGAGACTTTAATTCCAGATTTTCAAGGGATTGAAAAACACATCGATCGTATTATAGAAGTGGCTCCCGAAGTGGTATCTCATAATATGGAAACGGTAAGACGTTTGACACGTGAAGTCCGCATTCAAGCAAAATACGATAAAAGTTTAGGTGTTTTAAAATACCTAAAAGACCAAGGACAACGCCGTACCAAAACAGGTCTGATGCTTGGTCTTGGAGAGACCCGTGATGAAGTGATTGAAACGCTTCACGATATAAAAAACGCGAATGTGGATGTGGTTACCATCGGTCAATACTTGCAACCGAGTAAAAAACATTTACCTGTAAAACAATTCATCACCCCAGATCAATTCAAAGAATATGAAACTATTGGATTGGATTTAGGCTTTCGCCATGTTGAAAGTAGTGCCTTGGTAAGATCTTCTTATAAAGCTCAAAAACACATCAACTAACGATGGTACGGGTCGCAATCAATGGCTTTGGACGTATTGGCCGACGCGTATTTAGACTCCTACAATCCCATCCAACTATTGAAGTGGTTGCTATTAACGATTTGGCGGATACCAAAACCTTGGCGCATCTGCTCAAATACGATAGCATTCATGGCACTCTAAAAAGAACGATTTCGAGCGATGAAACGCACATCATCCTTGATGGTCATTCGATTCCTGTTTTAAACAACCCCCATCTGAAAGACCTCAACTGGACGCCCTATAATGTGGATATTGTCATTGAAGCAACGGGGAAATTCAAAACCAAAAAAGAGTTAATTCACCATATAAATAACGGGGCTTCTAAAGTTATTTTGAGCGTCCCTCCTATCGATGACACTGTCAAAACAGTCGTTTTAGGAGTTAATGACGATTTATTAGACACAAAGGATACCATCATTTCAAACGCTTCTTGTACGACCAATAATGCGGCGCCGATGCTCTCCATTATCAATGAGCTTTGCGGGATTAACCAGGCATACATCACAACGGTGCATTCCTATACATCTGATCAAAGTTTACACGACCAACCTCATAAAGATTTAAGACGTGCCCGTGCTGCGGGTCAGTCGATTGTTCCAACGACAACAGGAGCGGCGAAAGCATTGACAAAAGTATTTCCAGAGTTGGCCAACTGTATTGGAGGTTGTGGAATTCGAGTACCGGTTATTAATGGATCGCTAACGGATATCACGTTTAATGTAAAAAAGGAGACTTCTGTAGAGGCAATTAACAAAGCGTTTAAAGAGGCTGCTGAAACTTCGTTTAAAGGAGTTTTAGAATATACCGAAGACCCGATTGTTTCGATTGATATTGTTGGAAATACACATTCTTGTATTTTTGATGCGCAAATGACGTCTGTCATTGGAACGATGGTAAAAATTATTGGATGGTACGATAACGAAACAGGCTACTCCAGCCGTATTGTAGATTTGATTTACAGGTTGAAGGGTTAGGTTTTCGTCTCATTTTTCATCTCCATTAGATACAAATCAAAGTTTTTTGCCCAATAATTTTTTTCGATTTTTTCTAATTCAAAACCCATTTTTCCATAAAACTTATAGGCATACTGACTTGTTCTAACTCTAATGGTTTCAACTTCTGAATTTCTCTTCAAATGGTTGATTCTGTGTTGGGTTATTTTTTTCCCGATGCCCTTTTCTTGTGATTTTGAATCCACCATATCCCAAGAGATTCGTGCCGATTTTTCTTCTAAAAAATAGTTGATGCCTCCAGCCCCGATAATTTTAAAATCAAGTTCATAAACAAAATAGTCTTCTAGTTCATTATCTAGGTAATTTATAAATTCAATCTCTTCAGAGAGATCAAAATATTCAGGAGTGTTCTGTCGTAATAATTCAATGAGAGTTGATTTGTCTTTTTTTGTGTAGTTTCTGATCATTGTGTGTTTTTCTAAATCAACTAAAAAACCTCAACATACCCCGCCACCAAACGTTCAAACTCCGAAGCGTTCTCTATTTTCAATTGAATGGGCAAATAGTATATCTGATCTTGTGCCTCTGTATGCAAGCGTGAAAAATCTTTTTCAGTAGTTACTACCAACGATTTTGAATGTATGAGTTCCAATTCAGATTTAGAAAACTCATGGTGGTCCTTATAGTTTAGATGCTCAAATTCAAGTCCCATTTCAGTTAAATACTCGACTAAAGGTGTCGGATTTGCAATGCCTGTCACCAGCGTAAAATGAGTTCCTTTTAAATCTGCCAAAGCACGGCTGGAAGTTGATGAAATAAGCGTCTCACTGTACTGGATACTGCTAAAAAATACGGTTTGATTGGAAGCTGGATTCAAGCGTTTGGTGATTACTGTTTTTTCTAAGTCCCCCAAATTTTCTGGACACTTCGTTACCACAATCAGCTGTGCACGTTTGGCACCCGATTTAGGTTCTCTCAGATTACCTGTTGGCAAAACAAAATCATCACAATACAATTGATCATATGCGGTCAGTAGAATATTAAATCCTGCCGTGACTTTTCTGTGTTGAAACGCATCATCTAACAACACAACTTCTAACAAGGGGTTGTGTTCTTTTAAACATGTTAAACCATTTTGGCGATCGGCATCCACCGACACCGTAATATTTTTAAATTTATTAAAAATCTGTAAAGGCTCGTCCCCAATATCTTGGGAGGTTACATTTGCCGTGGCAATCAGAAAGCCTTTGAACTTTCGACCATACCCACGACTGAGGGTTGCCAGCTTATATTTTGAACCCAACAGAGTAATTAAATATTCAATCATGGGCGTTTTTCCAGTACCACCTACCGATAGATTACCAACGCACAACAATGGGAACTCATAAGATTTGGACTTATATATTGACCAATCATATAATTTGTTTCTTAAAAATACCGCCGCATAATAGAGGGGTACAAAGGGGAATAATATTTTTCTAAAAAGCTTCATTGCAACGAAAGTAATTATTTTATCTTTGAACTTAAACAAAAACTTATGATAGTTCAAGATGTGATCACGCATTTAGAGGCTTTGGCCCCACTTGCCTATGCTGAAGAATTTGACAATGTAGGCCTTTTGGTCGGGCATAAAACCACTAAAGTAACAGGTGTATTAGTCACCTTAGACACCCTTGAAACAGTGGTGGATGAAGCCATCGAAAACCAATGCAATTTGATTGTGAGTTTTCACCCGATTATTTTTAAAGGCCTTAAAAAAATCACGGGAAACACCTATGTGGAACGTGTGTTGATAAAAGCGATCGAACATAAAATTGCAATTTATGCCATCCATACAGCACTTGACAATGCTTTTGAAGGCTCAAATGCTGGACTTTGTGATCTTTTAGGACTAAAAAATAAAGCGATTCTAATTCCACAAGTGGGAACCATCAAACAATTGACCACTTATGTACCTGAACAACATGCCGATGCCGTCCGAACTGCCTTATTTGAGAGTGGCGCAGGCAGTATTGGAAATTATACCGACTGTAGTTTTAACAGCGCTGGCACAGGCACCTATAAAGGAAATGAACATTCAAATCCTGTTATTGGAGCGAAGCATGTTTTACAAAAAGTTTCTGAAATAAAAATTACGGTCAGTTTTGCAAAACATTTGGAAAACAACATTCTAAAAACACTTTTTAGCAGCCATCCTAATGAGGAAGTTGCTTATGAAGTGGTGACTTTAGAAAACAAAAATCAACATATTGGCATGGGAATGGTTGGTCAGTTAGAGCAGCCAATGGACGAAACTTCGTTTATAGACTTTATAAAAACCCGTTTAAATTGCACACTTATACGGCATTCGGAATTCTTAGAAACTCCCATCCAAAAAGTAGCCGTGTTAGGAGGGTCAGGAAGCTTTGCAATCGAAGCTGCTAAGGCCGCTGGTGCTGATGCCTTTATCACCGCTGATTTAAAATATCACGATTTTTTTAGTGCTGAAAATTCGATCTTATTGGCAGACATTGGACACTATGAAAGTGAGCAACATATAAAAAATATTTTAGTTGCCCATCTTAAGAAAAAAATTACTAATTTTGCAGTCCTTTTATCAAAGACAAATACAAATCCCGTAAAGTATAAATAAGCATGGCTAAAAAGAAAGAACTAAGCGTAGAGGATCGATTAAGAGCTCTTTATGATTTACAATTAATCGACTCAAGAGTTGACGAAATTAGAAATGTGAGAGGAGAACTTCCTTTAGAAGTTAGAGATTTAGAAGATGATGTTGAAGGATTCAAAAACAGAGTTCAAAAGCTTGAAGAAAGTCTAACCGAAATCGACAATCAAATAAAAGCTAAAAAGATTCTTATGGAAGAAGCGACTGGCTTGATTAAAAAATATACCGAACAACAAAAAAACGTTCGTAACAATCGTGAATTTAACTCTTTAACTAAAGAAGTTGAATTTCAAGAATTAGAGATCCAATTGGCTGAAAAACACATCAAAGAATTTAGCGCTCAAATGGAACAAAAAAATACGGTTATCACTTCAACTAAAGAACGTTTAGAAGAACGTGAAACACATTTAAAACACAAAAAAGCAGATCTTGATGCAATCCTTGCTGAAACCGAAAAAGAAGAAAAACTTTTATTGGCCAAGTCAGAAGATTACAAAAATAATATTGAGGAACGCCTTGTAAAAGCATACACTAAAATACGTACTAACGTGAAAAATGGCTTAGCCATCGTACCTATTGAAAGAGGTGCTTCTGGAGGATCTTACTTTACAATCCCACCACAAGTGCAAATGGAAATTGCTTCTCGTAAAAAAATCATCACGGATGAACACAGTGGTCGAATTTTAGTAGATGCTGTTTTAGCCGAAGAACAAAAAATTAAAATGGAAAAATTGATTTCTAAAATTTAATTTTTACTTTACATATATTCAAAGCCTTCATTTTTAATGAGGGCTTTTTTATTTAATATAATTTTCACACTATTATAAAATTTGGGTTGTAGTTTTATTGCTTAAATAAACATATAAGCACATGAAAAATCTTACCACACTTATGCTTTGCTTGACCTTCAGTTTTATGAGTTGTCAAACAAAAAAAGGCAACACTAAAATGCAAATTGATGTAAAGAATGCTTCGCCCGTTGAAGTTCCTTTAAAAGACAGCATGGCACGCGCCTATTTTGCCAGTGGTTGTTTTTGGTGTGTAGAGGCTGTTTACGAAAGTGTAAAAGGCGTTTCTGAAGTCATTAATGGTTATGCAGGTGGCTATACCGACAACCCAACTTACCAAGCGAGTAATACTGGAAGAACAGGACATGCCGAAGCTGTAGAAGTTATTTACGATCCAACAGTTGTGAGCTTCTCAACCTTGTTAGATGTGTATTTCGGTTCTCAGAACGTCTCGCAAGTCAATGGCCAAG
>Ga0209199_1001739_pt1 | contig 25080 bp, 23 predicted proteins | sample COGITO_mtgs_1105_7_FD_184805 | JGI IMG/M metagenome (GOLD analysis project Ga0209199, IMG submission 184805) | Pelagic marine microbial communities from North Sea - COGITO_mtgs_110523 (SPAdes) (version 2) | ecosystem: Environmental > Aquatic > Marine > Epipelagic ...
TAACACTCATTTTGGATTCTTTTTGGAGTGTTTTTAATAAGCTTATAATATCTTTTTGAACGGTTACGTCTAAGGCAGTCGTGGGCTCGTCTGCAATTAGAATATCAGGTTTACAAGCAATTGCCAGGGCAATCATAACGCGTTGTTGTTGTCCTCCAGAAATCTCGTGAGGATATTTTTTAAAAGTATCTTTAGGTGCTGGGATTTTTACCGCAGCAAACAAACGTAACACTTCGGTTTTCGCTGCTTTTGGTGTAATGGTTGTGTGTTGTAATAGAATTTCTTCCACTTGTGTTCCGCAGCACATTGAGGGGTTGAGTGCGCTCATAGGTTCTTGAAAGATCATGGCTATTTTTTGACCCCGAAGCGCTTCCATTTCTTTTTGGGAATAACGTAGGAGATCGCTGTTTTTGAATATGATTTCACCAGTACTAATGCCGCTTTTGTTAAGGGGTAATAAACCCATAATAGCCAGTGATGCTACCGATTTTCCACTTCCAGATTCGCCTACAATTCCAAGAATTTCGTTTGGAAATAGATTGTAGGAGATACCATGAAGCACCTCATTTAAACCTGTATTGGATGTAAAGGCAACGCGAAGATTTTGAATGTTTAAAATAGGGGTGTGCTCCATTGCTTAAATATAAGCAATTTCTTCCGCTTCTAATAAGTCTTCTCCACGGAGTCTTAAAATAATTTGTGCGACGGCAATGGTGTCTTTCTGACAATAGATCACAATGCGATCAATATCATTTTCTTCATAAAACACACGGCATATTTCGCTGCCATCGATATCATCTTTAGGTGATGGAATTCCAAGGATATTAGTTAATAGTTTTAATGACGTATAATGTTTATAGTCGCCAAACTTCCACAATTCTAAAGTGTCCAAATGCGGAACTTCCCAAGGTTTTTTACCAAATAAATTTAATTTTAAAGGGAGTTCTATGTTATGAATAATCATTCTTCGGGCGATATAAGGAAAGTCAAATTCTTTCCCATTATGCGCACACAATACATGTTTAGGTTTTGAGAAATGGCTTTCAAGAAGGGTTTTAAACTCTAGAAGAAGGGCGTGTTCTTCGCCATAAAATGAGGTGATTCTAAAGCGCCGCTCTGAATTTACGTGTGCAAAATACCCTACAGAAATACAAACTATTTTACCAAACTCTGCCCAAATTCCGGCGCGGTCATAAAATGCTTCCGGACTAAATTCCTCTTTACGTTGGTATTTTGATTTTTGCTCCCAGAGCAGTTTTTTTTCTTCTGAAAGTTCTGAGTATTGAGCGGTTTCAGGAACCGTTTCAATATCTAAAAACAGGAGATTTTCAAGGTTGAGTTTTTGGAGCATGGGATAACATTTTATAAGCTTCGTCAATGTAAACAGAAATATCATCTGAGAAAATCTGTGAATCTGCATCCGGAGATTTTTCATGCCCGAGTCTTACAATAATGATATTATCAGTGGGCTCTACAATAACGTATTGTCCCAAATGACCACGCATCATAAAAAAGGATTTATCATCACGTTTTTGAAGCCACCATCCATATCCATATTGAGGACTTTCTTTAAATCGGGGGGTTAAAGATTTTGCAATAAATGTAGAGTCAAGCAGTTGTTTTCCATTCCATTTACCGTGGTCTTTATAGAGTTTCCCAAAGCGGGCAAAGTCTTTGGCGTTACTTGCTATACAACAGTAGGCTTTTACTAAGTCGTGATCTTCGCTATCTACTTGCCAGAGTGTTGAGTTTTCACTTCCTAAGGGTTTCCAGAAACTTTCAGAAAGATAATCGTATAGTTTTTTGCCTGTTGCTTTTTCTATTACCATTGCCAACAATTGTGTGTCTCCACTCGCATATTTGTAGGACTTACCAGGCTCATTTACGACTTTGAGCCCTAAAATTACTTTTTCTAAATCATCATCAAAATAGGCGCGTGTTGTAATGGACAAAGGGGAATAATATTTTTCGTCCCAATTGGTGCCTGATGCCATAGACGATAAATCTCCTACGGTCATTTGACTGGCTAAACCTTCGCTAAATTCTGGAAAAAAATCACTTACGGGCTGATTCAAACTCTTTATATAACCCTCCTCAATGGCTTTACCCATAAGCCCAGATACATAACTTTTGGCCATTGAAAATGAGTTAGTCTTAGAGTCTTTATCAAAACCATCGTAATAGTTTTCAAACCATACACTATCATTTTTTATGATTACATAGGCGACAGTCCCTGTTGCAGTATTGTAATTTACTAAAGTTTCCGATTCTTTGACAGTGTTGTAGTCCTCATGAATAGGCCAAGGTTGTGGCAAATCATTATCAACGACTGCATTATTAAATTCTTTATAATCCTCTAGATAGGCTGTAGTGTATCCTTTAGCATAAATAGTGCGTACTGCTTTTAAAAGATAATCAGTATCTGTAATGTAAAGCGCTGCAATTAGAACGGCAATTAGAACGGATAAACGGAGTATAAACTTTTTCATTTGTTTGTGTTTGAGTTACCGTAAATATACTTATAAATAAGTTACATCTAATGGCCTTATTTTAGTAAAAAAAAACACCAGCCGAATAGCTCGGCGCCGCATAAATAACTTTTCCAGAAAATGCAGATTCGTAACCTATGCTAACCCCTAAACTAGGATTAAGTTTGAAACTGGCTTCCCATCCCAAACTTACAAACTCAACGTTGTTTGCAAAAATGCTTCCATCGCTATTTGCAGCACTTAAAGAACCGTTTCTCATTGATCTAACTGTGTTTGATCGCAACAGAAAGAACAATTTTTTGTTAAAAAAATTAGTTCCAGCCTCTATTCCAAATCGGATTTCATCCGAAAAACCTGCTGTTCTGTTGTTAAATCCAAGATAACTTTTAGCATAAAAAGGGTGTTTAAAAATTGCAAATGCAGTCCCAGCATTGAAACGAATATTTTGATTAAATTCCCCATCACCAGTTTGGTAACTTCCGTCGCTGCCCCCTTCTTTATCTCCGGATGGAACTCCTAAAGATAGAGCTACAGAAAAGGCATGCTTTGAGGCTTTAAATAATCGGTATTCGACTCCTAAATCCATATCTCCAAAACTCGAATGCGCTTCCCCTTCTGAGAGTTTTTCATCAGTGACTATAGAAACCTGATGGTTTTGATAGGTTTTCACATAAAACGGAATGTAGGCAATAATTCCCCATTTATCAGAGAGTCCATATTTTCCATACAGATTTAAATTAAAGGTTCCTCGAGTTGCGTTTGGGTCTATTGCTCCTGAATTGGTATAATGACGATCGGCTTCAAGCGTCCAAGCACTTAGTTTAAAATAGCCGTTACCTTTTTTTTCTAACCATTGTGCATGAGCAGAAAATTGACAAGTAATCACAAATAATAGGCTTAAAATAAGTAGTTTTTTCATAATGAGGGGGGGTTATTGTATTTGTCCTTCTCCGACTTTCACTCCGAAGGGTTTGCACCAATATAAGATGTAGCTATTGTCATAGAGACCAATAGATTCTGGCAAGTCATAAAAGTGAGCGCCTTGAAAAACAGTGACCGCACCAATTTCATAGGCATCAGCAATAGAGTTTGGATTATTCCCAAGATAGATATACAGCCCAGGTAAGCTTGTAGAAGCCTTATAGTCGTCTCCTAGAGAAAGCCGTAACACACCATTGTCATGTCCTTTCAAAACGTAACTTCCTTCCAGTTGATAGGAGCTTGTGGTGACAATTGTGCCTGCAAATTCAACAGACTCTGTCAATGTAACCGTTGATACTTCAACATCATCTTTACTGGTAATTGTTAGGTTCTCTTCTGGAGTCGTTAGCGTTCCAGTAACAGTTGCAGTTCCAAATTCTAATCCAGTAGCAAATCCATCTTCTGTAATGGATAAAATGGATTCATCACTGCTACTCCAACTCACATCAGGGTTGTTGATTTCTTTACCTACATAATTAAAATAGTTTACCTCAAACTGATGACCAGTTCCATTCTTTTCTAATTTTACCAAAGGATTTGAAACGAAAATCTTAGGGTCAACTCTATCGTTGACTAAGTCTGTTTTTATACAGGAGAATAAAAACAGAATACTTACTGTAGCTAGTATTGCTTTTTTCATGATAGATAGTTTTGGGTCTTGTAAAACTAACAAAAAAAACTAAACTAGAAATAAGAATTAACTAATTTTGTTCAAACTAACGAAAGCACTAACCGTGATTGTATATGGTTTGTTGCGTGTTTTAAGTACCTAATTTAGCAAATACAAACCGAATAGAAAGTCTGTGAGGACTTTCGCAAGTAGGCAATAAGCCAGCAATAAATTATATACGGTGTTGGCAAATCGTTTTTTTTTACCATAATAGTTCAGTTCCATTTTCAGAATTCCAAAACGTTCTGCTTTCAAATTTGTTTGTTAAAAATTCAAAAATATTTTCCGCTGATTGTTCAGGTGTTAATCTTCCATTTTTAAGATTGCTTTCTATTATAGTCGTTTTTACCCAGCCTGGATGAATAGAAGCAACTTTAATTTTATCTTTCAGTCTATTCGTTAGAATTTTAGTGTACATGTTTAAAGCACTTTTCGACATTCGATAAGCAACAGAGTCAGTCAATTCACAAACATTTAAAGAGCCCATTTTTGAGGATATATTTAAAATAATTCCGTTTTCGTTTATGAATTCAATCAAGGGTTCTGTGAAAAATACAGTTCCAGTTACATTAACGTCAAAAGTCAGATTAAAAGAATCTTTTTCGGGAATGTAAGTGTCTAAATCTGGTCCAATTCCAGCGTTGTTAATCAAAAAGTCAATATTTTTAAAATTTCTGAAAATCTCTTTGTGAGCGTTCTCAATACTTTCCGTGTTTGTGAGGTCTAATTTTAAAGGATAAAAATTCTTATGCTCAAAATTTTTAATTTTTCCGTTTCTACTTGTTCCAATAACAAAGAAATTTTCATTCAACATTTTTTCAGTCAAAGCTTTTCCAATTCCTTTACTTGCTCCTGTAATTAATGCAATTTTGTTCATTATTAGTAGTTCTGTCAAATGTTTGCCAACGGTTTGGCTATGCGCAGTGTCCCGAAGGGCATTGCGTATAGGTGTTGTTGGCAACAGTTTTTATATTCTATTTGCTAGATATTTCATTATTTCCAATCCTCTCTCGGTAAACCTATCATCATTTTCGATAATGTCATATTTCAAAAATCTCTCGTAAAATGAAAGTGGAAATTTCTCTTTTTCAAACTTCATGCGTCTCTTCAGATAACCAAGAGGTGCATCAAGAAGCATATTTATATCAATAGTATTAGACTTTAAATAATCAGTTATCATTTCCCTGAGTGAAGGCGGAATACTATGTATTAATTCATTTCCTAAAGATCTTTCAGCTCTACTAATGTTTCTTTTTAGATAACGCATTTCATTAGATAGACTAGAAATTTCCTGTTCTTTTTCCTTTAACTCACTCAAGATCTTAGCCTTTTCAGTATCATTCACTTTTGCTTTTCTCAATAAAGTCTCTAAAATTTGATCCTTTTCTTCAACCTCTTTTTCGATTTTCTTCTTCTCTTCTTCTAATTCTAATTTTGCAGCTTCGATATCGTCAGTTTTGTCTTGAACTGAGTTTCCATCAAATTTATCTACAAGACCACTATAACCTTCGTCAAGGTGTCTTAGTCTTTCACCAAAACCAGCTTCTATTCGCCCTAAGATTTCAGAAATTTCCTTAGTGAATTTATAGGTGTTATCATAAAACTTATTGCTAGTGTCTGTTGCTTTGAAGTAAAATGCAACCGACAAACCAATAGAGAAAATCGCTAAGGTTAGAGAAAGTAAATCTGAAAAATCAAATTTTGAGAAGTCAAAATTTAATTCTGAAACAGCCAATTTATAAGCAATTAAGGCGAGTAGAATAGTACTACCAATTACTTTAAACCAACTTTCGCGATCTTTTATTTTTACTTTAATTTCTTCTGGAAGTTGTTCTTTTTTATTCTGTTTTTCCATTTTTATTTAATTGTTGCCAACGGTTTGGGTATGATTAGTTGTGGATTGATTTAAATTTACTTTCTATTCTCACTCCTACTCTTTGACTTGCTCCAACTTAAGGATTACTCTGAACCACAATTAATTATAACCGTTGTTGTGTGTAGGTTTTTTAATACTTATTAATTCAGTTACTCTTTTAACTTTTTCAAAATCCGTATCGAAAAGTCGTATTTTTAATCTTCTATTTTTCATTTCAAAAATTAAATTTGCTTGATTCTTAAATCTTCCAACTGCAAATCCTGTAAATAACCCAACAATTAATATCAAACCAGTAATTAGCCAATTAGTTCGTTTCTTAAAAATTCTCACGTTTTTTAATTCACTGTAATAGTAAAATCCGCTGTTTTGGGAATCATAAATATCCACTATTTCAAATGACTTAGCATTAAGAACTATTTTCAATTCAGGTTTAATTCTTAATTCAATAGTTTCTGCCATTCGAAGTTCTGTTTTTTTAACTTACACACAACGTGATTGTATATGGTTTGTTGCGTGTTTTAAGTACCTAATTTAGCAAATACAAACCGAATAGAAAATCCGCGAGGATTTTCGTAAGTAGGCTAGAACTAGCAATAAATTATATACGGTGTTGTACACTGGCTTTATGTTTATTAATCAGTTCGTTTATTCCGAATTCAGGACTTGATAAAACTTCTTTTTTCATTTGTTTTAAATATTTTTTTGCCCCTTCCATTGATGCTTGAGCCAAAAATACTACGTCAACTTTAGATTCCAATAGTTCTATTTTTTTTGCAATTCCTTTTTCATAACCTCTAAAGTCTTTCTTTTCAAAATAAGCCCAAAACTCACTGCAATCACAGTTTGAAATTTCAATTTGTTTATTTAGTTCAGATGAAACTTTAAGTAGTAAATTCTCGCTCACTTTTTTTGTTGAGTTTGCGGTATATGCTAATCCAATTTTTTTAAAATTCTTAACTATGTTTTCAACAATCGGTTTGTCAATTCTATAAATGCTAGAATCAATATCACATTCCTCTCCATAAGTAGAACAAGTACAAATTAATAATGATGGATTTTCTTTTTTTATTAATTCAATTTCTTTTTTAAATGAAACGACATCAGTTTCTCCATTTATCAAAGCAGTTTCAAGTAATTTTTCATTTACAAAATGTTTGATTTCAACATTTTTATCGAGTTTTCTTACTAATTTTTCAAATGTCTCAATATGAATCGGTGATGTATGTAGAAATGCTATCATTTTTTTTGCTTGTGTACAACCTTGTAAATAAACGCAGTGTTGCGTTTATTTCTTTTATATATTATTTGTTTTTATTTATGTTAAAATGTTGTTTTTCAGTGGTTTGACTTTCAATAATTACATCTAATGGGTTTTTGATATTTGCAAGAGATTTTTTGCTAACATGCGTATAAATTTCAGTTGTCTTTGAACTTCCATGCCCCAATAATTCCTGTATATATCTTAAGTCCGTTCCCTTTTCCAACAAATGTGTGGCAAACGAATGCCTAAGCATATGCGGGTTAACTCTTTTTCCGAGAGCCGCTTTTTTTGTTGAATTTTTTAAAATTGCCCGCACACTCGAACTTGAATACTGTTTTCTTTCATGATTTTCAATCACCCAATAGTTGGGCTTGTATTTTTGTAAGTATTTTCTCAACAAAAAGGCTACATGTTCAGAAAGCAACGTTATTCGATCCTTTTTTCCTTTCCCGCCCCGTACAAAGAGGTAGTTTTTATCCCAAACAATATCCTGAACTCGAAGTCCAATTAATTCACCTACCCTCAAGCCAGCTGAATACAAAAGAGATAAAATGGTCTTATGCTTAATGTTAGGTGTGTTTTTTAAAATCATCAGAACTTCTTGTTCCGTTAGTACTTTGGGCAGTTTTTTAGCTCTATTTGGTCGCTCCAAAACATATGCCATCCTAGGTTGTTTTAAAACCTTTTCATAATAAAATTTAATAGCATTGATATATTGATTTTGTGTAGATGGACTTATCTTTTTTTCTTGAACCAAATAGAGCAGAAAAGTTTTGATATCTTCCTTTGATAGGCATTCAATGTCACGACCCATAAAATGAGTTATAAATTTTTGAAAACATGAACAATACGTTTTAACCGTGTTTTGACTGTAGCGTTTTAAAACAAGTTGTTCTAAATATTCTTTGGGAATTTTAATAGTTGTTTTTTTAATTAAATCAGATTGCTGTTTTAGCTGTGAATAATCAATAAAAGCACTTCCTTCAAAGTTTTTATAAAATGTATTCAGATTAAAATCAGCTTTTGAGAAATACCAACATTTTAAGGTTTGACTCCAACGAACCCCTGTTTGTTTTTTAACCAACGCAATCAATTCTTTGTCAAAAGCAAAATTTGCTTTTACAATATGCTGTTGCCTGTGAATATCGGGTATGAGCCGTAGGTTTTTCATAGTTGTAGAATCGATTTGGGAGCGTTTCTAACGGCAATCTACTAAAAATTCTGAGCTTTGTCAAGATTTTAGCCAAGAAGTTTTACGATGTCTTTAGCAAAATAACTGGCAATAATATCGGCGCCTGCACGCTTAAAAGCCATTGTTGTTTCGAGCATTGCGGCATCGTGATTGAGCCACCCTTTTTCGCTTGCAGCTTTGATCATGGCATATTCGCCACTCACTTGATAGGCGGCTACGGGCACATCAAATTCGTTTTTAATTTCTCGAAGAATGTCTAAGTACGCTAAACCAGGTTTCACCATGACGATATCGGCACCTTCATCAATATCCATTTCGGTTTCTCTAAGGGCTTCAAATCGGTTTGCATAATCCATTTGATAGGTTTTTTTATCCTTAGGAATGTTTTTAGAATCTACTGGAGCAGAGTCCAGAGCATCTCTAAAGGGCCCATAAAAAGAAGAGGCGTATTTGGCACTATAACTCATGATACCAGCATCCACATAGCCATCATCTTCAAAGGCTTCTCTGATACTTAAAATTCTACCATCCATCATATCACTAGGCGCTACAAAATCGGCACCCGCCTCAATATGAGACAAGCTCATTCCTGTCAAAATTTCAACGGTATCATCATTTTGAATAACTCCATTTGAAACAACCCCATCGTGGCCATATACAGAATAGGGATCTAGAGCGACATCGGTCATGACCAACATTTCTGGACAGACATTTTTGATGGTTTTTACAGCGCGTTGCATTAGCCCCTCTGAATTTAGAGCCTCTGTACCTTTATTATCTTTTAGCGAATCGGCTACTTTTACAAATACAAGAACCGACTTTAATCCCAAGCTCCAAAGAAGTTTCACTTCTGCTTCAAGGGTGTCCAAACTATACCTGTAATAGTTGGGCATGGACGGAATTTCATCCTTGATGCCTTTACCTTCCACTACAAATAGGGGCACTAAAAAATCAGTTGGCGTAATGATTGTTTCTCTTACTAAACTACGGATCGATGCATTGGATCGCAACCGTCTATTTCTTTTTATTGGATACATATTAAACCCAGTTTTTAGGGGTTTTTAACACCCGCATTAGTTGTTCTTCTCTACTGTTTGGTTCTGGATGATGGTCATACACCCACTGTACGTGAGGCGGTAAGCTCATCAAAATACTTTCGATTCGTCCATTGGTTTTGAGGCCAAACAAGGTGCCTTTATCATGCACTAAATTAAATTCAACATAACGTCCTCTTCGAATTTCTTGCCAGTTACGTTGTTGACTTGTATAGGGTAAGTGCATTCTTTTTTCTATAATAGGAACATAAGCCTCCAAGAAACTGTCGCCTACTTCAGTGACAAAAGCGAACCATTGTTCCATGGTCATGAGTTCAGTTGCTTTACAGTAATCAAAAAATAGACCGCCTATTCCACGTGCTTCATGGCGGTGGCTATTGTAAAAGTAGTCATCACAACGGTTTTTGTAGGTCGGATAGAATTCTGGGTTGTGCTTATCACAGGCGGTTTTACAGGTTTGATGAAAATGGATCGCATCGTCTTCAAACAGATAGTAAGGGGTTAAGTCTTGTCCGCCACCAAACCATTGATCGATAATATCGCCTTGGTCATTATACATTTCAAAGTACCGCCAATTGGCATGAACTGTGGCCGCCATTGGGTTTTTTGGGTGTAAGACCAAACTCAGTCCACAGGCAAAAAAATCAACTTCCCCAACCTTAAAATAACTCTGCATCGAGGCAGGTAACTTCCCATGAACACCAGAGATATTAACTCCACCTTTTTCAAAGACTGCACCATTTTCGATGACGCGAGTGCGTCCGCCACCACCTTCAGGGCGTTTCCAAATATCTTCTTTAAATGTAGCTGTCCCGTCGATCATTTCAAGTTTTGAAGTGATTGTGTCTTGCAATTCGTGAATATATTTAAAAAACAAGTCTTTCATTAGACACGGTATTCTTTTACGGCATCAATAAACGCTTTTGCATGGTCTGTTGGAATATTCGGTAGGATTCCATGTCCTAGGTTTACAATGTATTTATCTTTCCCAAATTCATGGATCATTTGGTGTACCATTTTTTTGATTTCTGCCGGCGGCGATAACAAACGCGATGGGTCAAAATTCCCTTGAAGAGTTATATTACCACCAGTTAAATACCGTGCATTTCGAGCTGAACAGGTCCAGTCAACACCTAATGCAGAAGCACCAGATTTTGCCATTTCTCCAAGAGCAAACCAACAGCCTTTTCCAAATGCAATTACAGGGACCTCGTCTTTTAAGGCCTCTATAATTTGATTGATATATTGCCAAGAAAATTCTTGATAATCTGTTGGCGATAACATCCCACCCCAAGAATCAAATATTTGAACAGCATTCACTCCGGCCTTTACTTTTTCTTTAAGATAGGCAATAGTAGTATCTGTAATTTTTTGCAATAATTGGTGTGCCGCTATTGGGTTTGTAAAACAAAATTCTTTGGCTTTATCAAAGTTTTTACTGCCTTGACCCTGCACACAATAACACAAAATAGTCCATGGCGATCCTGCGAAACCAATGAGTGGAATATCGTCATTTAATAATTCTTTTGTGGCTTTGATGGCTTGATAAACATAGTCCAATTCTACAGTCACATCGGGCACAATAACATTGTCAACGTCCTTTTGTGTGCGCACAGGGTTTGGTAAATACGGTCCAAAATTAGGTTTCATTTGTACCTCAATATTCATGGCCTGAGGGATCACCAAAATATCACAAAACAAAATGGCAGCGTCCATTCCATAGCGTCGAATGGGTTGAACGGTTATTTCACTCGCCAGTTCAGGTGTTCTGCAACGTGTGAAAAAATCGTATTTTTCTCGAATAGCGATGAACTCTGGCAAATAACGCCCTGCTTGACGCATCATCCATACTGGAGGGCGTTCAACAGTTTCTCCTTTAAGTGCTTTTAAAAATAAATCGTTTTTGATCATAACGGTTAAATATAATTTTGATTCACAAGTTCGATGACACTTTCTACAGTAGGAATTTTCGCAACGCGCACATCTTTAAAATATTTTTTTGCTTCTCTAGCCGTACTTTCTCCGATGCAATAGGCGATACAGTCCGGCGTATTTTTTTGTAAAAAACTTTGAACAGTTGAAGGGCTATAAAACATAACCCCCTCAATAGTATTTTCTAATTTAGGTGCTTCTAGCTTGGTGCTATAGGCTTCAATTTCTTTTACATTGATGTTATTTTCTTTTAAAACAGCAGGTAAATCATCCATGCGAATAGCACTGCAAAAATAGGTCACTTCGGTACCTTCAATGTATTCTACTAAATAATTGGCTAATGCTTTAGCATTTTTTTCGGAATGCTTAACAGGCCCTATTTTTTGTTCGATAAGGCGTTTGGTTCGTCTGCCAACACAATAAATCGTTTCAAAATTTAGATCTTCAACGGGGCAATTATTTAAGATCGCGTCAACACCATTTTTGCTCGTAATGACAACATTTTTATGCGCTGCCTTTAAAAGTGCAGGTTTGATTCTATTTGCTGAGGTTTTAACAAAGTCAGAGCTCTCTACTTTGAGGCTGTTATTGAACAAATCTTTTTGACCTGGGCTTAACAGTTTAGATGAAAATATGGTTGTGGCAACCTCAATTTTTGCAGTAGTGCCAATAAGTGTTTTACCACCTCGACTCAGAACAAACTCTACGCACTCATCGACAAGTTTGTGGTGTTCTCCAAGTTTGGCGGTGCGTTTGACTTCAATTTTTTTAGTGCCGTCTGGACTTAAAACAATGCCATGAAAATGGACTTCTTCCTCTTTTACATAGGCAAGTGCTCCAATAGGAGCGCTACAACCTCCCTCTAATTTGTTTAAAAATTCACGCTCAATTCGTGTAGAAATCTCTGTTTCTTCGTGATTTAGGGGTGCACATGCTTCGATAGCTTCGGTGTTAGATTTGAGACTTGCAATCATTACCGCGCCTTGAGCTGGAGCTGGAACCATCCATTCTAAATTCACAGCGTCTTCTGGAGTGAGTCCAAGGCGTCCTAAGCCTGCAGCCGCAAAAATGGCACCATTCCAATTGTTGTGTTCTAATTTTTCGAGCCGGGTGTTTACATTGCCTCTTAACCCCACAATACTGTGTGTAGGGTAGCGGTTGAGCCATTGTGCTTTTCGACGTAAACTTCCAGTGGCAATCACGGCATTTTTCTGTGCCAAAAACTCTTCATTGGTTTTAAAGACCAAAGTATCTCTAATATTACCGCGTTTCAAGACGGCAGCTTGAACGACACCTTCTGGCATTACTGTTGGCACATCTTTTAAGGAATGCACTGCAATATCTATTTCTTCATTGAGCAAAGCAATATCTAGAGTTCGTGTGAAGACACCAGTAATACCGAGTTCATAAATGGGTTTATTTAAAACTAAATCACCTGTAGATTTTACGGGAACTAATACTGTTTCATGCCCTAGGTGCTGGAGTTGAGACTGTACGGTTTTGGCCTGCCAAAGAGCAAGAGCACTATCGCGGGTACCGATTTGAATAAGTTTAGACATGTTTTTTGGACTCTAATTGGAACACCTTTTTAATGAGTTCGAGACTATCATTCGTTGAGATCGTTTCGTCTTTCAAATGGTGTGCAAAGTGATTGGTTATTTTTTGAACTAAACTGGCACTGATTAATTCAGCTTGAGCTTCATTAAATTCGTTTATTTTTTTGCGGTGAGTATCCACTTCAGCAGTAGCAAAAAGGTGTAGTTTTTCTTTCAATGCTTTAATCGTAGGTGCAAATTTTCGATTATCTACCCAAGCTTCAAACTCTGTTTTTATTTCTTCAATAATGCCTTCGGCAACAGGAATAAATTGTTTTCTTTTTTCTAAAGTTTCATCGGTCATTTGCGATAAATGATCCAAATGAACCAAAGAGACCATTGGTAATTCTTTCACGTTTTCATCCACATTTTTAGGGATCGATAAATCAAGAATCAGTAGTGGTTTTTTATTTTGAATCAGGAATTTGTCGATTGTTGGATTTTGTGCTCCAGTAGCAACAATTAAAATATCGGCGTTTCCAATTTCTTCTTGAAGCTGGCTATAATCCTTAACCAGAAGTTTAAATTTCCCTGCAATTTTATCTGCTCTATCCCGTGTGCGGTTGATAAGCGTAATATGTTCGTTTTTGGTATGCTTTATAAGGTTTTCGCAAGTATTTCGTCCAATTTTACCTGTTCCAAAAAGTAAAATGTTTTTTGTAGAAATAGCTTTTACCGTTTTTTTGATATAATGTACAGAGGCAAAAGACACCGAAGTTGCCCCAGAAGATAATTCTGTTTCTGTCTTTATGCGTTTGCTTGCTTGAATAACCGCGTTAATTAGACGCTCCAAGTATGCGTTCAGCAATTGGTGCTTCTTAGAAATTTTAGCACTTAATTTAAGTTGACTTATAATTTCAAAATCGCCCAAAATTTGACTGTCTAACCCTGCACCTACTTTAAACATGTGCTGAATAGCGTCACTGTTTTTATACACATACGCCACTGTTTGAAAATCCTCTACAGTACCCTGAGTGTTGTCGCAAAGTAATTTTATAAGCTCAAAAGGATGTCTGGCAAAACCATAAATTTCGGTTCGGTTACAGGTTGAGGTCGCAACTAAACTCTCAATGCCACTGGCTTTGGCTTGCACCATTAAATTAGCTCTAGATGTTTGGTCTAGGCTAAATTCTCCACGCATTTTGGCATCTGCTTTTTTGTAGCTTAGGCCAATGACATAGAAATAGGTTTTTTCAGAGTTGTTGAATTGCTCCATTACTGTTTTTGGAAATTTAATGGCACAAAAATAACCGCTTTGATTTGTAAAAAGTAACGCTAGAAGAACTTTATTTGTCGTTTAGAGGTTTACACAGATTATTTAACTATTTTTGTTTAAAATTTTATTTTTGCAGATTATAAAAGGCATAACCTATAATTTTTATTTATAATGAATCTAAATAAAGACGACTTACAAAGTGTGTCATCAAAACAAAAAAATAGCGCTCAAGGATCTTTTTTAGAAACGGTAATTGAGAAAGGGTTTTTGGTTATGACGCATCAAAATGAAACAACTGAAGTTCAACTCCTTGAAAAGGAAATAGATAGCTCTTTTATTCAATTTCATTTTTGCCTGAAAGGCCAGTGTAAGTTTGTATTTAATAACGGCACCTATAGCCTTAATATTTCTGATGAAAACTCATTATTGTTGTACAACCCTCAACGCGACTTACCGATTCATTTAGAAGTTGATCCAACATCATGGGTGGTTTCGGTATTAATCTCCATTAAAAAATTTCATGGTTTATTCTCTCATGAAGCCGATTACATTACGTTTTTAAGTGATGGTAATCAAGATAAAAAATACTATAATGATGGACACATCTCTCCTTCGATGGCGATTGTCTTAAATCAACTTATCAATTATAATTTAAATTCTTCAATCAAGTCTTTGTATTTTAAAGGGAAAGCGTATGAGCTTTTAAGTTTATATTTTAATCGTGGAGAAGACGCTAATATAGAGCAATGTCCTTTTTTAGTTGATGATTCAAATGTGGTTAAGATTCGGAAAGCAAAAGACATCATTATTAAACGACTTTCTGAGCCACCTAGTCTTACAGCCTTAGCGCTCGAAATTGATTTAAGTTTAAAAAAATTAAAGGAAGGGTTTAAACAAATTTACGGCACTACTGTTTATGGCTTTTTATTCGATTACAAAATGGAAGTCGCCAGAAAACTTTTAGAATCAGGGGCACACAACGTTAATGAAGTCGGGCTAAAAGTTGGCTACAGTACCGCTAGTCATTTTATTTCAGCATTTAAAAAACAATATGGGACTACTCCCAAAAAATATATTCAATCTCTTAATTAACCAATATGAACCGCGCAAGTACGCGATTAATCACCCCAAAAAATGATTAATAACAAACGGCGTGAGTCAGCACAAAAAGAATAAACAGATGAAAGGCGTTTTATTAGTAAACCTGGGATCTCCAGATAGTCCCACACCAAAAGATGTGAAAAAATATCTAGGCGAATTTTTGATGGACGAACGTGTTATTGATGTGCCTTTATGGGCACGAACACTTTTAGTAAAAGGAATTATTCTAAATACACGTCCAAAAATTTCTGCAAAAGCCTATAAGAAAATATGGTGGGAAGAAGGCTCTCCCCTTATTGTTTTATCAGAACGTCTAGAACACAAATTAAAACAAGAAGTCGAAATACCGACCGCACTCGCCATGCGTTATGGCAGTATGACCATAAAAAATGGATTTCAACAACTCGTAGATCAAGGTGTTGACGAGGTGTTAATTGTGCCTTTGTATCCACAATATGCAATGGCTACAACCGAAACAATTTTGGTGCTCGCCAAAGAATTAAGAGATGTACATTTCCCGCAATTAACCTTATCGGACTTACCACCATTCTACAATAATCCCGAGTATATTAAGGTTTTATCAAATACGATAAAGAAATCCTTAGAAGGAAAAACATACGAACATTTATTGTTTTCGTATCATGGTATTCCTGAGCGACACATTCGAAAAAGTGACATTACCAAATCCCATTGTAAGATTGATAAATCGTGTTGTATCACGCCTTCCGAAGCCCATACCTATTGTTACAAACACCAATGCCTCGAGGTTACCCGTTTGGTAGGTGAAGAATTAGGACTTGAGGATGGGGTATATTCGACCTCATTTCAATCGCGTTTAGGATTTGACCCATGGTTACAACCTTATACCGATCGAACGATCGAACGTTTAGGAAAAGAAGGGACAAAATCAATGGCTATTGCCACACCTGCTTTTGTGAGTGATTGCCTAGAAACTCTAGAAGAAATTGCGATGGAAGGCGAAGAAATATTTCATGAAGTTGGCGGAAAAGAGTTCACAACAATCCCTTGTTTGAACGATGACCCGGCTTGGGTATCGCTTCTTGCAAAATGGGTTACAGCATGGGCTTCCAAATAACAGATACTAAATGATTAAATCCACATCCCACGATTTTGGTACGCAGACCATTGGAAAACTATTAATCAAGCAGGCAGTTCCCGCCTCTATTGGGATTTTAGTCATGTCGCTAAATATTTTAGTGGACACTATTTTTGTGGGGCATTGGATTGGATCACAAGCGATTGCGGCCATAAATGTGGTGTTGCCTGTTTCATTTTTTATTGCTGCACTAGGGATGTCTATTGGAATCGGAGGCTCCTCTATTATATCCAGAGCTTTGGGCGCTAAAGCAGTTCCAAAAGCCTTAAAAACATTTGGAAATCAAATTACAATGACCATCTTATTAACGGTTGTTCTCGTATTTTTTGGACTGTATTATATTGATGGAATTATTCCAACATTTGGAGGTAAAGGCAGCATTTTTGAACCTGCAAAAACATACTACAGGATCGTATTATATGGCGTTCCTTTTCTCGCACTTTCAATGATGGGCAACACAGTAATTCGTGCCGAAGGCAAACCAAAATTTGCCATGTATGCAATGATGATTCCATCGGTTTCGAACCTTCTTTTAGACGTTCTTTTAATAAATATTCTGGACCTCGGGATGATGGGTGCTGCATGGGCGACAACTGGATCATACTTGCTTTGTTTCATCTTTATTTTTTGGTTTTTTATTTCGAAAAACTCCGAAATGAAAATTTCGTGGCCACACTTCATATTGCAAAAATCTATTGTTTCAGAAATTAGCAACTTAGGCCTAGTCACACTCTCAAGACAGGCAATTGTGAGTATAACTTACCTCTTAATGAATAATATTTTATTTGATTTTGGCGGAGAAACCTCAGTGACATCCTATGCAATTGTTTCCCGAATGTTGATGTTTGCATTGTTTCCAATTTTTGGAATTACTCAAGGATTTGTCCCCATAGCAGGCTATAATTATGGCGCACAAAATTATGACCGCGTTAAACACACTATTCGAATTGCAATTATCTATTCCATGGCAATGGCGTCTATTGTTTTTATAATGCTGATTGGGTTCCCAGAACTAATTACGCGGATGTTTACAACAGACCCTTTAGTTATCGAAAAAACACCCACAGCAATGCGCTGGGTGTTTGCAGCAACGCCAATTATTGCGATTCAACTGATTGGATCAGCCTATTTCCAAGCTGTTGGAAAAGCCGTTCCAGCTTTGTTGTTAACGTTATCTCGACAAGGATTTTTCTTTATTCCTCTTATTTTTATATTACCTTTATGGTATGGCGAGTTAGGGGTATGGATGGCATTTCCCGTGTCAGATGTACTCTCTACTTTGGTCACCGCATTTATTTTGTATAGAGAAGTATCAACTAAATTAATTTCAAAATCATAATTATGGAGTATTATAACTACATCAAATCGCTTCATTTAATTTTTGTAATCACATGGTTCGCAGGCTTGTTTTATATCCCGCGTATTTTTATTTACCATATAGAGGCGGCATTAAAATCATCTCCAGAAAAAGAGATTTTAGCAACCCAACTAAAGCTTATGGCTAAACGGTTGTGGTATATTATAACATGGCCGTCTGCTATCTTGGCGCTACTATTTGGGATTTGGCTTTTAGCCTTAGCGCCTTACTGGTTTGAGCAATCTTGGATGCATGCAAAATTAGGGTTTGTAGTTCTGTTAATTGCGTATCACATCAAAACACATCTTATTTTCAAGCAGCTTCAAAACGATCAAATTAACTATACATCCAACTTTATGCGAATTTGGAATGAAGGGGCTACCCTTATTCTTTTTGCGGTGGTGTTTTTGGTATTATTAAAAAGCACGCTTAATATGGCATATGGGATGGTAGGTCTGATTGGGTTGGCTCTTCTTTTGATGTTGGGGATTAAATTATATAAACGAACCCGTTCCGATTAGCAGATGGAGTCCAGTGCTAGATATTTTTTCTATATTTAACAAAAGTCTATTTCTATGCCAAAGCGCAAGTTGTCTTTAAGTTCTCGTATTTTTATTTATATGATTATGTTGGTCGTACTGGCTTCCATTCTCATTGCGGGTGTGACTATTTATCAATATAACGAGCAGTCTCAAGAGTATCATCAATTGCGATTAGAACGGAAGGAATCACAATTACTTTCCAGTATAGATTATGTTTTAAAAGAAACAACGTGGGAAGTTAACACAGACAATCTTTCCCTAATTTTTAAAGATAAAATCTATGAGATTGCCAACATCCATAATGTTAGCTTCAATCTCTATGATTTAGAAGGGAATTTGATTAAAATGTCAAAGCCTAATTTTGCCAATACAGCAACTGAACCTTCGCTTTCTACAGAAATTTTAAACAAAGTTAATCAAAGCGTGTCCAAACGTTTTGTTGAAAAAATCAAACGACTCGGTGGCGATTACAGGTCTTCATATTTAATATTCACAGATGAAAAAGCCAAACCTTTAGGGGTGCTAAATGTTCCTTATTTTGACGACGATTCTCTGAATTATGGTGAACTTAAAGAGTTTCTAATTCGTTTAAGTTATGCCTATTTAATCATGATTTTAGTCGCTATAGCGTTCGCGTATTTTGTGTCTAAATATATCACCAAATCACTTCAGACCATCCGGGACAAAATGAAAGGCACTCGATTAGAAAAAAGCAACCAAAAAATTGAACTTGCAGGGGCAAGCTTAGAAGTTTCAGCTTTAGTAGAGTCGTATAATAGTATGATTGATGAATTGGAGGAAAGCGCTAAAAAACTCGCCGCAAGCGAGCGCGAGCAAGCTTGGCGCGAAATGGCAAAACAAGTCGCCCATGAAATCAAAAATCCATTAACACCCATACGTCTTAGTGTGCAAAGTTTTCAGCATAAATTTGACCCTCAAGACCCTCAAATTCACAAAAAGGTTGAGGAGTACACGAAAACCCTAATTCAGCAAATTGATACGATGAGTTCCATAGCATCAGCGTTTTCTAATTTTGCCAAAATGCCAGCTCAAAAACTTGAGTTTCTAAATGTTGTTGAGGTTGTAGAGTTAGCTTTAGAAATTTTCACGGAAAATGACATTAAATTTAGCGCTAAAGAACCTGAAATTATTGCAAATTTTGACCGTTCACAACTGATAAGAATCATCACAAACTTAGTTAAGAACGCTGTTCAATCGATTCCAGAGGAGCGCACACCACAGATTAGTGTTCAACTTTTTTCAGAATCAACTGATGTTGTGATCACCGTCAAAGATAATGGATGTGGAATAACGAAAACTATTGAAGATAAAATTTTCGAACCTAAGTTCACCACTAAAACTAGCGGCATGGGACTGGGCTTGCCGATGATCAAAAATATTATTGAAACCTATAACGGTAGTATTGAATTTACCTCTATAATTGATAAAGGAAGTCAATTTACTGTGCGTTTTCCAAAACAATTTCCAGATGAAGTATAATACTATTTTAAGCGATTTCAGTAATGGAATCACCACCATTACAATCAATAGACCAACGAAGTTAAACGCTTTAAATTCTGCAACTATTTTTGAGCTTCACTCAGCATTCAAAGCTGCAGACCTCGATTTTGAAACTAAAGTCATCGTACTGACGGGTAGCGGAGAAAAGGCTTTTGTAGCGGGCGCTGATATTAGTGAGTTTGCCCATTTCGAAGAAGAAGAAGGGCGGTCATTAGCTAAACAAGGCCAGGAGTTGCTATTTGATATGATCGAAAATTTTTCCACGCCAGTTATTGCAGCTGTCAATGGCTACGCTCTTGGTGGCGGTTTGGAATTGGCATTGTCTGCGCACTTTAGAGTTGCCAGTTCAAATGCGCTTATGGGCTTGCCAGAAGTATCTTTAGGATTGATTCCTGGCTATGGCGGAACCCAACGCTTGGCGCAGCTTGTGGGAAAGGGAAGAGCGTTAGAACTGATTATGACGGCCAATATGATTGATGCACCAAAAGCGCTTGCATACGGGCTCGTAAATTATGTTGTGCCACAAGAAGAGCTATTGCCAAAGTGCTATACCTTAGCAGATCAAATCAAATCAAATTCATCTTTAGCAATTGCTGCTGCTATTAGAGCTGTTAATGCGAATTATATGGACGGCGTAAATGGCTATGACGTTGAAATTTCTGAGTTTGGAAAATGCTTTGACACGGAAGATTTCATTGAAGGCACGACGGCATTTTTAGAAAAACGCAAATCTAACTTTCCGGGGAAATAAAAAAAGCTCAAACAGATGTTTGAGCTTTCAATTTTATAGAATTAACTAGTGTTAGTCGGCTAACACAATAATTTTATTAGCGTTCATTTCAATCGCACCAGAATCAATAGTATATAAATAGCTGTTACCTTTTTGTTCAAAGTATGCTTTGTTCGAATCATCGAGGGTAATATTACCAACAATTTTCACAACACCCTCCTTAAGGACAGATACAATAGGCGCGTGGTTATTTAGCATTTCAAAATCACCATTGACACCAGGAACAGAGACACTGTCTACATCCCCTTTAAATATGGTTGCTTCTGGAGTTATAATTTCTAAATACATAGTTTATTTTTAGGCTTCTGCTAACATTTTATCTCCCGCTTCAATCGCTTCTTCAATGGTTCCTTTAAGGTTAAAGGCTGCTTCTGGAAGACGATCTAATTCACCATCCATAATCATATTAAATCCTTTGATGGTTTCTTTAATATCAACCAACACGCCTTTGAGGCCTGTAAATTGCTCAGCAACATGGAATGGTTGTGATAGGAAACGTTGTACACGACGAGCACGTCCAACAGCTAATTTATCTTCTTCAGAAAGTTCTTCCATTCCAAGAATCGCGATGATATCTTGTAATTCTTTATAGCGTTGTAAAAGTTCTTTTACACGTTGCGCACAATTATAATGTTCATCACCTAAAATATCTGCGGTCAAAATTCTTGATGTAGAATCTAAAGGATCTACCGCTGGATAGATACCAAGTTCTGCAATTTTACGCGATAATACGGTAGTAGCATCTAAGTGAGCAAATGTTGTTGCTGGTGCAGGATCTGTTAAATCATCTGCAGGTACGTAAACTGCTTGTACAGAAGTAATGGATCCTTTCTTTGTAGATGTAATACGCTCTTGCATAGCACCCATTTCAGTGGCTAATGTAGGCTGATATCCTACTGCAGATGGCATTCGTCCTAAAAGTGCTGACACTTCTGAGCCGGCTTGTGTAAATCGGAAAATATTATCCACAAAGAATAATACATCTTTTCCTTGACCGTCTCCAGCACCATCACGAAAGTATTCTGCAATAGTTAATCCAGATAAGGCGACACGTGCACGTGCTCCAGGAGGTTCATTCATTTGTCCAAATACGAAAGTTGCTTTGGATTCTTTCATGATTGATTTATCAACCTTTTTAAGATCCCATCCACCGTCTTCCATAGAGTGCATAAAGTCATCTCCATATTTTATAATACCAGACTCCAACATTTCACGAAGTAAATCATTTCCTTCACGCGTACGCTCTCCAACTCCGGCAAATACCGAAAGACCACCATGACCTTTGGCAATATTGTTAATTAGTTCTTGTATAAGTACCGTTTTACCTACTCCAGCACCACCAAATAATCCAATTTTACCACCTTTTGCATACGGTTCAATTAAATCGATCACTTTGATTCCTGTAAACAAAACTTCAGTAGAAGTGGACAGGTCTTCAAATTTTGGAGCTTGTCTGTGGATTGGTAATCCAGCTGATCCAGATTTAGGTAAATCACCTAAGCCATCGATAGCATCCCCAATCACATTAAATAAACGGCCATAGACATCTTCTCCAACAGGTACTTGAATTGGTGCGCCAGTCACATTGACATCAGTTCCACGACTCAATCCATCAGAAGAATCCATAGCGATGGTTCGCACGGAATTTTCACCAATATGAGATTGAACTTCAAGAACTAAAATTGAACCATCAGGTCGATTAATTTCTAAGGAATCGTAAATTTTCGGAAGATCCGCTCCAGCTACGAATTCGACATCGATCACTGGACCTACAATTTGAGCAACTTTACCTGTAACTTTTGACATTACTTTTGTTATTTTTTATTTTTAGCTAAAATGAAGCGAAAACACTGGGTTTTCGCGCTGCAAAGATATAGAATAAAATTAAAAAACCCAGAGCATTGCTCTGGGTTTTTTATGATTTTTATATTCAGAAATAATTATTGTAACATTGGGGAGTAATTTGTTGGATAATCACCTGCTTTGGCAACATTTCCTGAAGCTACGAAATTAGATCCATAATGCGTATCGATAGCTGTTAGGAAAGAGTTAGCCATATAGGCATAACCTCTTGCTGTGAGATGAACACCATCTAAACTTACCAAGCCACCAGTAACTAGACTTGTGTCTAATGTGTAAGCATCAAATGTGATCCCGCCAGTTGACGCTTGAGTCAAAATTGCTTGTAAGTCCACATAAGCAATTCCAAAACTCTCAGCTGCGGCTTTTACGCTCGCATTCATAGCGTCAGTTGCATCAATAATTTCTTCTAATTCAGTTGCAGTAACTACCCATTTATCAGCTAGAGGTACGGCAACTCCATTTATTGAAGTGGGATTATTTGGATCTGCCAATGTCCCTATGAAAGATGCACTTGTGAGCACCAATAAATCTGCTGCAGTTGCTTGTCTGAGTTTTGGTAAAGCAGCAAATGCAGGGTTAATTGCGCCTAAATCTGTAAGATCTTCATCAATAATCACAACAGCATTTTGACCTGCTTCAAATGAAATTGTTCTTTGTTCTGCTTCTTCGGCAGTGAATAATCCAGTTCCAGTCAATGCAGCTAAAGCGCCTTGAATTCCTGCGTTGTATGGGGCATATGCTCCATTAACCACAGCAGCTGTATCACCATCTAATGGAACAGGGTTATGGGGTACTGTAGTAAAATATGGTAAATCTGTAACATGGGGAGTTCCAGACACAACGCCTTCTGCTCCATTTGCAGTTAATGCTGTTAACGCAACATTAAGTGCACCTTCAAAAGTTGCTAAAGATGTAATTTGATCTTCAGCCTGATCAGCCCCACCTGTAGCATATCCTAAAACATCATTTCCTCCAAATAGAGATAAAGTGAAAAAGGATGGGTTTTGAGAAGCAGCGAGTTCAATTATAGAGGCGTCTGGAGTATTACCCGTAAGGCGTGTAGCGTAGGGATTTGCAAGTCCTGTAGAGACATTCGTAACGTTTCCATATCCTGATGCTACAAAATGAAAACTTCTTGCGCCAGGCACACCTAAATTATTGAAAGGTCCTGCTGGATTATTTAAAATATCTGTTTGAACGGTTACTGGCCCAACCACAGACTCCAATGGAGCTGGTCCTGCGCCATTAAAAACAAGTCTTGGTCCTACAATTCGAGTCCCTCCAAAGGCAAGACCTCCAAAGTTATCATCCATGGTAGGTTGTTTAAATTCCCCACCTCCGGCTTTTGCAAATTCTTTAGACATAATATTTGGCCAAGAATTTTCTTGACTTGCTAAGAATAGGGTTCCATCTGAAACTCCTGCACTAAAAGAAGGTCCAACAGCTATATAGTTAGAGAAGTCTAGGTCACCTGCATTTAATTCTGGAAGCGTTGTAGTTTCGACGCTTACGCCGTTGGCTTCAAGGACGTCTTCTACGTCATTACATGCTGTAAATCCAAGAACTACAGCACTAAGTAATATATATTTAATATGTTTCATAATTTTAATGATTAGTTGTTAATAGTCCATGATAAGAAATACATAGATCCAATGAATCCAGTTCCGAATGCTGTATTGTATTCAGTTCCTAATAAATTAGTAGCACCTGCTTTGAACGTTGATTTTATACTTGGAACAGAATAGTTAATTTGTGCATCTACTGTTTGAAATTCTTCTACGACACCATTTCCAAAAGAAGCTTCCCAGAAATAATCGTCACTAAATCTGTACGATACGTTAAATCCAAAGTTTTCAAATAAGGCAGTATTTCCAAAAGAGGCCTTGAATTTATGTTCTGGTGTATTAAAGTTTGTATTAAAATCAGGAAAGTTTTTATCTTCTTCCATTTTAGCATAGGTATAACTACCGCTTAAATCAAAATCGCCAAACACTTTTGTAGACAATCCAATAGATGCTCCATAGGATGTAATCCCTGCTCTAGAGTTAGTGTATGCGCTATAAGCTGTATAATCGCCATTGGCAATAGCAGCCACTGAAAGTCCACCGTCACCAGCAACACCATATAAAGGTGCGACTACAATTTCAGTAGAGATGAAATCTTTATAAGTATTGTGATATGCGCTAAAGTCAACAATTAAGTTCTCAAATTTACCTCGGTATCCAACTTCAAAAGCCGTTACTTGTTCTGGCTTAACCACATCTGGATTTGCAACTACTAAATCAGCTGGGTTTCCAGTAACTCCTAACATTCCTACTGAAGTAGCTGTATAAGAGTTGTTGTATGCAGCGGAACCTGTTTGAGTGATTGAGCTTGGTTGTCCAAAAGCAGCTTGTCCTGTTTGAGAAATATCAAATACATTTGAATAACGATCTAAGTTGTCTGGTGCAGACCCTACAAGTAAGGCACGTCCTGCATCAAGTCCAATAAATAAATCTTGTGTAGTTGGATTTCTAAATCCT
>Ga0209199_1001744_pt1 | contig 24986 bp, 38 predicted proteins | sample COGITO_mtgs_1105_7_FD_184805 | JGI IMG/M metagenome (GOLD analysis project Ga0209199, IMG submission 184805) | Pelagic marine microbial communities from North Sea - COGITO_mtgs_110523 (SPAdes) (version 2) | ecosystem: Environmental > Aquatic > Marine > Epipelagic ...
AATAGCCCCCTGAAGCTTAGAGTCTAAAATATTAAGGTAATGTGTTAACTGTCTGGATTCTACATTTGCAAGCCCTCTTTTTGTAATTGGCATGCGGCTTTTAAAATTCCAGTCTTCTGGATTTATTGAAAGTTTTGTGCTGAATTTAAAATACCTTTTACTATTTTTGCAGTAATATCGGATATAAATAAGCGTTTTGTTTTCGCTTTTTGGATCTTTTAGTGTGAAATACATATTCCAAATATAACAAAGGGTACTAAAAAGGGTACTATAAATGTATAATTAAATAGTATTTCAACCTATATTTAGTTTTTTGATATATTGAACAACAGTTAAAATCTTACCTTATATATAGGTAAAAGTTATATTTGAATAAAAACGGTACGAGACCCTGTCTCTCCGCAACTTACAGAGTAGATTGCTTAATAGGGTACTAGATAGGGTACTAAACTGCCAATATTTAGAGATTCATTAAGCAATTTATGGCTGTATGACCCCCAATTACAACACCACATCCAATTGCTTGTTTTTTAAAGTTCTTTGCATAGGCAGCAGCATAAGAATTACCATCCACTCCGCAGCCTACTTGCATACCAAATACTTTAAAGTTTCTACCCACTGCCCAGTCCACATAAGCTTGTGTGTGTATGTGACCTTGGACTGTAGACATCATGTCGTTTTTTGACTTAGTTCTAGCAGTACCACCTTCCCCATGAACATATTGAACATTATCATAAACAATTCGCTCAGTCCAATTCCATTTTGGAGTTCCTAAAACATCATTGTAAGACTTTACCCATCTTTTTGGGATTTGAGAATCAAAAGCTTTTCGCATAATAATACGATCATGATTTCCAATTAAAACGTCAGCTTTAGAAAAAGCTTTATACCATTTTTTAACACAATTGATTGCCCTGTCAAGTTCATCACCACCACCCATGCCATCAGGATCGCTTACATGAAATGAGCTGTAATGATTATCTATTATGTCGCCAATAAAAATAACTTTGTTGCAATTATAATTTGCATAGGTTTCTTTGCAAAATTCAAAATAGCCATCAAGTTCAAAAGGAGCATGTATGTCTCCAATTACTAAAATTCTGTTTTCCTCCTTTATTAAATTTTTGTAAGCTTTTAAAACTTTACCATTTAATCTAGGTCTCATAAATTATTTTTTAGTTAATATTTATTTTTTGGTTATTGTGACGCTGTTAGCAATTTTTTCAGCAGAACGACCCACAACATAGCCCCCGATTCCTAACTGCAGTAAATTCCAAAACTCGGTTTCTAGTTCTGGAGAGTTTAAATTAAACGCTGGAGCAATAAATTTGCAGTAAATAACTATAAATCCAAAAGAAAGCATTAAAATAGGTCTCCAACTTCTTTGTAGCCAGTTGCCTTTAGCTTCTGCAATTATGACGTCAGTTTGCATTTTCTGAAGTTCCAGCTCTTTTTCTTGTATTACTTTAAAAATTTTGTTTTTAGCTTCTAGGCGTTCTTCGTCAGTAGTAAATAAATTATCTATTATACCACCTATTTCTCTAATTACATTCCCACCTAAAAAATTTAATATTTTTTTCATTACCAGCGTGCTTTAGTTTTTCTTATATCGTAGTGAACAAACCCTTTTTTTTCATATAAACCCAAACCGCCCTGAAGCATCAATCCCATGTCTATAAGTTCATCTATTAGCCTATATACTTCTGAAGGCTTTAACCCTTCAATTGTAATATCTGCTGCTTTGCCTAATAAATGCTGAGACCATAATTTACCCCCTACTTTAAAATTATGCTTTGGGCTTCGATATCCACTGTTTACAGTTATAGCCCTGCCAGTGTAGTTCCTTAATATTTGTAATTGACTAACAAGTTTTACAATGTTTAAATAAACCTCAGAAGGCATTTTACTGCCGTCCTTAGAATTAAATTCAGATATATTAAAGTTCTTTGTCATTGTTATTATTTTTAAAACATCCTACATAAATTCTTTGTAGTGTGTAAGCGATTGAAGCAATTAATAAAATTACTTTTAAAAAATTTTCAAGCTCAGTAAAACTAACCATCAATGATACAGCGTTAAATGTTCCAACTTTAAAGTCGTCTTCTAAGTTCATAACTTAAAATTTATGTGTTAAATAGTCTACTCCATAAAAGGAATGAACTCCATTACTATCAGTGTCAATACTTGCCGACTTCCAGCCATAAGGGTGTTCTGCTTTGATTAGCTTACCATTTTCGCTATAAGTGTCCTCTAACTGCCAAGCAACGTCTAAATGGTATTTACTACTTAATAACGGTGCTTTAATTTCTTTACCATCAGGGTTGTATTTCCCAGGCTTTAAGATAATGTTACCGAGCTTTACGATCGTATGCTTGTGTAAAGCATATTCGTTGCCATCTTCGTCTTTTGCTACGCCAAGCAATCTAATCTTGCTTAAAGCGGTTTTTTCGTCTTTGAACTGATATTTTCCTACTTTCATTTTTATTTATTTTATATTGTTGTGAGACAGGTTAATTCTGCATCTGTGAGAGCTTCCTTGAAAATTGCTACACATTTAGTTTTTCCAAAAAATTCAGACAAAGCACTTACACCATTAAAATCTAACTTATTGAGTCCTGTTGGTGTAGAACCAGAAAAACTAGTTTCTAATTTTACCCCATTAACCCAAAAAGAATAATCAGAATCATTATATGAAACCGCTATTTTATTGTATTCTAAAATATCATAATTAGCTGTATTTTTATTAAAATTGGTTGAACCATTTGATCTAACTAGAACCGATATCCTGTTGGAACTGTTCCCGTATTTAATTTGGATTCTATTATCTTGTGTTCCATCTGATATTGAGATTCTTCTTTGTGTTATATCATCATTTAAGGCAGCGATTTCTACATAAATGACTCCTTGGGCTGAGTTTATTAATGAAGAATTACCTGAATTGATTGCCACCTCTCCCAACCGAGTCGTTGCAGCGCCCGAAGTTGGGATATATGAAGACATATTTCCTAGTTGTAATTGAGCGCCCCAAATATATAATTCAGTTCCTACACTATCCACATTAAAATATCTGTTAAATGTTGTACCAAAATTATTTTCAGAATTAAAAGTAACAGAAATACGTAGCCAATTATTTGAGTAATCTTCAATTTTATAAGAAGTTCCAATAAAATTAGATATTACTTTTGTTGTTAAATTGACTTCAATACTACATTGTTCTAATTGTGTAGTGTCCCAGACATCAGCTTTTACATTTGTTGAAGTATTACTTTTTACAAAAAAAGACAAAGTATATTCAGTTAAATTTTGCAAAGAAACTTCTTTATAAATATAAGAATTGGTTGCTGTGCTTTCATATAGATAAGAGTTGTTAACTCCATCTAAAGACAAAAGATTACTTTGAGTTACAGTACTATTTAATTTATTCCAAGCGCTTAAATCACTAGAATATTCAATAATATTTGTACTTTCTGGCTCAAATAACCAATGACCAACCCCTCCAGAATAATCAATTCGTGGGATGTTATCTGTAACTGTTTCAATTAACAAATCTTGTGTTGTTCTTGTAGCTGACCCTGGTCGTCTAAATTCAAAATCCCCAGCTCCGCTAGTTGGTTTAATAGATAAAACACTTGCGCTATTATACGCTAGCGGAGTTAATAAAATGCTTGATTTTTCTAATAAATTACTCATATCTCACAATTTTGTAAAGCGGTTAAAATGTTTATTGTACCTGCAACATTTTCATAATATGTAGATCGTGCCTTAGTATTTGCTAGTAAATTTTCTATTACATTGGTGTTGTGAAATTGATAATAAATACCACCCCATCCATCTTTTTGTGGTAATCCCCACCATGTTGTTTTATATACTTCTCCAAATCCCATTAGTCCATTATTATTTTTTTAATCAATCCATTACTTACTGTGTATGTAGTAGGTATAGTAGTGATTATGTTAGTTGTATTATCTGCGAAAGTTTCTGTAATTGTAGCTACGCCTGCTGGAGTGGTTATACTGCAAACATCTGCAAGTCTTGTAGTTGCTGCTGAACCTGTTTCTATATAACTTGAAAGTGTGCTACCCTCTTCAAACTGAACACCCCAAACATAAGCGAAAGCTGTTGTAGACGTGTCTGTAGCATCTACTTGACCGCTTGTAGCTCTTGGGCTTAATAGTGAGGCTAACGTTGCTGCAGTGTCTGTATTATAAACAATAGAAAGCCTGTACCAGCCATTACCATAGTCTTGAACTTGTGAACTCGTGACAGTAAAATCACTCCCTGCTTCACTTGTTGTTAGTGTTTTAGTGCTAAATTGAAATATTGCATCAACTCTATTTGGATAAGAACCCTGCCCTCTAAAGGCTATAAAATCCCCTTGTCCTTGTTTTACAAAAAAAGAAGAAACCGCATCTAATTGGCTTGATGCTGATTTACTTGAAAGACCAGCAACATAATTAGCGGCTGTTGAAGTTCTTGATAACTTATCGGCTGTTAGCTCTCCTGTTGGTGCTGTTGTTTGATTAGCTGTTACTGTTGTATTTGTCTTACTCCATGAGGCATTGTCTAGTTCTTGTGAGTGTATTTGGCTGTTTGTTCTTAATGGTTCTAAAAGTAGGCTAGGGCAGTTACTATCAAACCAATCTAAACGAGCTAAATCGTCAACAGAAGTACCTATAGTTTCTATAAGACCATCCTTGTTAACCCTTGTACCCTTACCATTTCTTTCAAATGCAAAGTCTCCACTGCCATCACTAGGTAAAACAGAATAAACCTTTTGCGATTTATAGCCGCTTGGTATTAATGCTAAAATTGGGTTATCCATTATCTTTGAGTTATTATTGAAGTTGTAGCACAATACCACCATTCTCCGTTAACTTGTAATTTTAATGTAATTACTTCATTTGCGTTTATAAATAATTCTCTGCCAAAATCAAATTTGACATATTCTCTGACAGTATTTCCATGCGCTTGCGTTTGTGATCCTAACAAAACATTATTAGCATAAACACTTAAAGTAACGCTGCTTCCGTTAGGGTTTTGTTTAGTGCTAAATGGCATACTAGCCAAGCTTAAAGATGTAAAATAAGCGTTATGTGGTACTGGTATGCCACCATAAGAAAATGGAAATGTAGTATTAACGCCATCACTATAAAGAGCAAACGTGTTTATACTATCAATATAATGCTGCCATACAACAGACATTTTCTCTGAGGCATAACCCCTAGAAACACTATCTGTAGATTTGGCTTTTACTATATTATTTCTCATTTTTTTTTATTAAAATTTTATCTGGTTTTTTTAAATAAGATATAAATCAGTTGGTTATTCAAAAATTCCCCAAAAAGGTTCTTTTTTTGTTTTCTTTTTAGGTGCTGTTTTAGGCTCTTCAATTAGCTTCTTCAAATAAATATCAAGTAGCTGTTCGTTTTTGATTTGTTTTTTTGTTTTTTTCATAGTACAAGTCCGTGAAATTGTGCCGTATCATCTGGGTTTATGTCTTCATTTCCATTATTTGTGTAATACTCTGGAAAATGTTGTGTTGCATTATCTGCTAAATAATCAATAAGCCTATTTGAGAAATATTGAGCTGTTTGTCTTTCTTTTTCTACCAAATAATCAACTTCTTCTTTTGTAGCCACTTGGCTATTTTCTGAGGTGTGCCTATAAACCCCTTTATTTGATACTGTAACCGCCAAGGCTGGCAATATTTCAACCATAGCCCAGTGACAAAGTGCTGGTTTTACATAGTCCTTTACTAAGGTTAAATAATGACCTGATAAAGTGTTGTTTTCAATTTTACTTTCAACTGCCCTGTATAAATCCGTTCCTAAAAATCGTTGTATGTGAATTTCTTGAGCGATGAATAAATTTTGCAGAAAACGATCATCAGATATGTTTCCATTTGCTTGCGTAAATCGCTTTACGTCTATTGGTGTTATAAATAATGCTTGAGCCATGTTGTTTTAATTTTCAAATCCCATTTTATCCCAATACGCTTTTGTGTAGCCTGCATACTGCATGTTTTTGGGGGCTATTGAGACTTTATTATTATTGGATTCTGGTTTGAACCCTCTTTTTATTGATTCTGTTGTACTTATGGCTTCCCCTAAGCTTCTGCCGCCTTTTCTTGCAAATGTTCTTCTAGTCCAGCGATGAAAACATCTTGCCCCGCCTTTGTATAACCAAATGGAGTATGTTCCGTCTGGGTTTGTTTTACCGCCCTTTTGAAATCCTGGGTTTACTTGTTGTGTTCCCATTTCAAGAATGTCTTCCTTTCGGTATATTTTTTGCGCTTTCATCATTTTATCGCAAAAAGTTCTTGATTCATTGGTTTTAAGTTTTCCTGGTGCTTTTGTGTATTTATAGCGCACTAAAAACTCAACCCCTTCTTGACCTTCTTTTTTTGAAGTTCCATCCTGTTCGCTCTTTCTGTATGGTCGGGCTTTTCCAGTGCTGACAAAATCCCAGATTTTAGCTAATAAAGTGCTGTTATCTTCTTTGTTTAAATCAGTTATAATTTCATCCAATTGATCCTCCAGCTCATAATCAACTTCTGCCTCGTGTTCTAGGTTGTAATCTGCTAATAAATCATCTTCGTTTTCTCCTAGTGCTATTAATTTATCTGCAATGTCTAACTGCTCAGATTCAGAAAGATTAAGGCTCATTTTAACGCCAATTTCCTGCTCTTCTTCTTCATCTGTAAGTAATGGGTCTATTTCTGAAAATTCGATCGGCTCAAGCGTTTTAAAATATGTGTTAAGCGCAATGCCATTGACTGCAACAATGCTGTCTATAGCCTCCAACATTAAAAGCTGGTAGGGTTTAATAACAATGTTATCAAACAACTGAAAGCTGTTTTTTAGCTCATCCGCATTTGATCCCAAAGAACTGTTTCCATCTCTAATTCCTAATAATAGGGGAGAGGTCACTCGATTTGAAATCATCAGTTTTTTTGAACATTCATCAGATAAATAAGCATAATGTTCGGGCGCATTATTTAAAGGGATATCATCTATTGTCGTTCTGCTTTCTTGGTTGTTATTAAAAGCAATCACAATCTTTTCTCCATTGCTGCCTGAAAGCTTATCCATCACATCACCTTTCACTTGTAGTTGTTCTTCCCTTGAAGGCACGCCATTGTTAAAGTTTACAATTTTAGTACCTGAAAAACCATTTTGAACATCGTTAATCAAGTAATCCGAAATGTCTTTTTCCATCACCGCGTACTCAATTCCACCAATATAATCTGGGGGGCTTACATAATGAAATCCAGTCACATATTTACGCACAACTAAAACCTGTTGTTTTTTCTTTTTTGCCTCAGAATTAAAAACAGGGATTCTTACAAGTTCATCAGTTTTTTTATACTTAGCCCAGTCTGGATGATATAGATAGGCTTCAATTTTACCCTTATCATTTGCTTTTTCTGGTCTTAATGTTTGTCTGGGAAAATGTAAGACTTTACTTACTTTTGAGCCTTTGTAAATGACCTGAAATACACCTTCGCCCAGCAGTTTTAAATCTTGTATAACCCTTCTTACTTCTTCATTTTTAAAGAGGCTTTTCATTTGTGCATATTCATCAGGCTTCCTATTGGAGTCTGAAGCATCAAGCCCTTTTCCATAAATCAAATTCACAATTCCATTAATAATGGCAAAAGAAGTTGGGGACTCTATATAAGTTTTAATTAAAAAACTATAGTAATCATTGTCTGCTCCATATTCTACAAACTCCTTCCCAGCCACTTCTTTGGCTTCTGGAATTTCATAGCTGCTCAAGTTAATAACATGAGCGTTTACAGTTGTTTCAGTTTTACTCATTTTCATAATACTTAAATTCGTTCTCGGTTACATTTGTAGTGTAAACATCTTTGTTTATGGAATAATCAGGTATTTCTTGGTTGGTGCAAAACATTAAATCTCTGTAAACAATTGCACCGCTTACAGTTTCTGTTATTTCTAAAGTGTAAAATTGATCTTCAACCAAATCAGAAGTAAAAACAGTTTCAATCTGGTTATAATAGTTGTTTGTTGTAATGACATTTGTGCCAATTAAAGTGGAAATAATTTTATTCTCTGCTTTTGAGTTTATGTTTACTGTATATGAAACACTGGCAGAAAATGTCCTCATAATAAACTTTATGATTTGAGATGCTAGAGTGTCTTTTATTACTATCATATTCTAAAAAATAAAAAAGGAGACAGTTAATTAACCGCCCCCTCCCTAAAAAAACTAATACAAATTAAAAATTCTCCCCTTAGTTTGTTGTTGATGGTGTTATTGCTACCGTGGAAAGTGCGCCTGTAAATGAGGTGTTTAAAATGCCGTCTTCTACATGTATAGCACCCACTTTTTCCATCCCTGCAAATTCTAATGTGTAAGCACTAGAGTCTCCAAAAGCATCGCCTGAACTAATTGTTCCTGTCGTTAAAGACATTCCATTTTCGATGCCTAAAAAGAATAAATGTCCGTTTCTGTCTTCAACAAACACTTTCGGTCTGTCATAGGCTAATAACTTTATTTCTTTAAGCGTTGCGCTGTCTAAAGTTTGTAAGGTTATTGTTAAGGCTTGTTCTGAAAATGTCGTTCCTGCTTCATCACTTGATGTGATTGTTTCAGTAAACGTATTTGAGCCTTTAAGTTCATATTTATAAATACTAGAGGCAGGAGCTGTAAATGATTCAATTTCTCCAGTGGTTGCATCATAAGCAACCGCTGTAATGTCTCCAGAGGCTGCAAAATATACATTTTGTAATCCTCCAAGATTTGACTTACATCCTAAATCCCTGCCCGAGCTAACTTCACATGACATACTAATTATTTGTTTTTAAGACTGGTTTTAAATAGTCTTGTTTGTTAATTATTTAATTATTAAGAGTAATAAACTACTTCTCCCAAGAATCCTATTTGTGCCGCTGCTTTCCATCTCATAATCAGTCTATAGTTTTGACTTCCTGTGATGTTTTTCATGTCTAATAATGAAACCTCATTAAAATCACTTGTTACAGAAAAACCAAAAAATAAATTTGATACTGTAGTGGCTAACATATCATTTGTTGGCAGCCCTGGCGCTCTAAAGATTTGGATTCCATCATAAAGCAATGACTGCCCTAAAGATTGGTTATGTCCTTTGTTTTCATAACCTCCAAAACCTGCTGCAAAGCCGCCTAATGCGTGCGTATATGACTGAAAAATGTGGTTTGAAACGTAAATTCTTAAGTCTGGAGCATTTAAAAGCTGAATTGGAATGACATCAACTACCTTTTTAATTTCTTCGATTACATTTGCAGACGTAACAGTTGTCCCAGTAACAACAGCGCCTCCTGCAAGGTCAGTTGGATTGGCTGCACAAATAGTCGTGTAACCATCAAATGATCCTGCTGTTGCAACAGTACCCTGCCAGATACGTGTTTCGGTTGCTGCGGCTGTTTTAGCTACAAAATGACCGATGATAAATTCTTCAAATGTTGGTGGCAAATTACGTCCAAGAACGCTGTAGCCCATAGAGGCAGCTTCCCAAGATTGAACCCAAGTTTTAGAACAAAATTCAGCGTTTATTTGTGATTCAACAGGCGTTAAAATCTTCTCATCAATTGTGAGCGTTCCACTGTCTGTAAAATCACATGACCCAGCAGCGATAAAATTATCGTCTGTTGCTGCCCTTTGAATAACGTGCTTAAAAGCAATGTTAGGAATTTCTGTAACCCCTCCATTTGCAATAGTGTCTCCAGATAGCAAAGCCGCTGTTATAAATCGAGCGCTTGCTTCTCCGCTATATGTGGGGTTTGTAAAAGTTGTAGTTGTAGCCATCTTATTTGTTTATTGTGTTAAATACTCTGTTTAATATTGAGTCAGGGTTTTTGGTTTCTTTAAATTGTACCTTAGTGTCAGCTTTAGTTTCTGGGCTGTGGTATATTGGTTCGGCTTCAACCTCAATAGCTGAAAGCGTTTCTTTAGAAATTTCCGTTTTTGGAACTTCGATTTTACTCATGTTTTCATGATCTGTTTTTAAGCTTGAAACTGCATCTTCAAGGTTTTGGATTCTTTTCTCCATCCCTTCCCAATCGCCAACTTCTGCCATGTCTTCTTTAACCTCTACATCAACATCAACTTTAGCATCTTCAATTCTAGCTAAAACACCATCTTCTTCAACAACTAAAATTTTGCCATCATGCTCATATCTTCCTACAGGTAGGGCAATGTTTTCATCTTCAGAAACAATAAAAACAGGGCTGCCTTCTTTTAATTCATCATAGGTTATAAGTGTTCCGTTATCAAGCTTACTTTCCATAAGCTCAACTTTTACAGGTTTTTTGTCTGCATTTAGTTCAATGCCAACAATGCCTTTTATTTTATTTAAAATTTCTTTAGCTTCCATAAAAATGTTTAGTGGTGTCTATATACTAAAACAACAAAGTTTGTTAGTGTTCCCTTTTTTTTATTTAGGAGTTTGTATTTCCAATTCCTTGATTTTTTAAATTGCCTTTGCAACACTTTGTGGAGTAGGTGTTGTTCTCACATAAACAGGCTTTTCTTGAGCTTTTAGGTGAAGTTGTACTTGGGTTGTATAATTCTTTTTTCTTTGCCATTATAAAAAACCCAATAAATCCATTATTTCTTTTAATGCTTTAAGGTCTTCTGAATCTTCTAAATCTTCTGGATCTTCTAAATTTTCCTCTATAATTTCAGGCGCTGCTTCTTTTGCACGGTCAATAAAATAGCCTTCTATTGAGTAGCCCGCGATTTCTCCCTTTTTGGCTTTTTCCCAGACATCATCATTATTAATTTTCATTGAGACCATCCACGTTCCTTTAGGTATGTTTTCAAATCCGTAATGTTTAGATTTATCCATGTCTGGGTCTTCAACAATCCAAGACTCAACCACAGTTAAGCCTTCAACACTGTATTCATGTTCAACAGTTGCCTGAGACTGATTTCCATTTATTAAGAAAAGCTCAGAGGCTTGTTTTACTGTCGATTGTGAGAAATAAACGTAAAACTCCCGTTCTTCTTTTTTTCTATAAATTGGGCGGTTTGGAACTAAGGCAGCCCCCATAAAAATTCGCTGCTCTTTGTCAACTTCAGCCAGTTTTATTTTCTCTGCTTTTAGTGTGATAAAGTCTTCCATAATGGCAGGCTCTGAGACTACCGAAATGGCTGAAATTCCATTTAATTCGGCAGTTTCATCTAAAAATAACTCTATAATCTCCATACCTACTATAACAATAATGTTTGCAGGTGTTCCCTTTTTTAATCTATGGTTGCAGATTGAATAATGTTATTTTGTAAACTTTGAGCAGTCGTAATATCTTGAGAAACAACATAAGCCTGAACAGGCAAGTTTTCTTGTGTGTTTATAACGTTTGCTAATTGGCTGGTTTCTGAAGCGCCTACAATATTAAAAGAAGGGGCTTGAGATACAGCGGCAGGGGGAGAGGGGGACGTTATACTTGGAACTGAGGCAGAGGCAGAGGCGGAGGCTGCGGCTTTAGTTTTAGAAACTGCATTTTTTACAGATTTAATAATACCAACACCCTGAGCAATAGCACCAGCAATGGTAATAATGTTTTGAGGAAACCCAATCTTAGAACTTTCAGCAACATTTTGAGCTGTTGCAACACCAGCAGAGCCTACAGCTTCAATCCCTTTAAATGTGATTCTTTTTAAATCCATTATTGTTTCCTTAAGCGCTAAACCTTGTTTAACAATAAGTAACGCTTTTCCAATTCCACTTTCTGCTTCCGCAAACTGGGCAATGGCATTAACAACGGCTTTTTTGTTTTTTATTTTTTCTTCTTCAAGTTCTTTGTCTTTATCTGCAATTGCTTGTTTTCTTGCAGCTTCTTTTAAATCGTTTTCAAGTTGGACTTCATCCTTTGCGGCTTTAATGGCTGCTTCTTTCTCAGCATCCTGTAAGGCAAATTCATCTTTTTTGGCTTGGAAGGTTTCATTTAATGAATTAACAAGTTCTTGGCTTAATAATCCATTTGCCAAAGCTTCTACCATTAAAGCTTCGTTGTGTTCTTTTATTTTTTGTAATTCTAAGGCTCTGGCTTCATCTTGTTTGTTTGCTTCGGCTTCACGAATTCTATCTTTTAAATTTTCAAGCCTTTTATCTGCTTCTTCTTGTAGTTTTTCATTATCTGCTAGTTCTTGTAGTTCTTGTAGTTTTTTTATTTCATCATTTGTTTCTTTAATGTCTTTAGGGTTTATGCTTCCCTTTTTTAACCCTTCTTGAAGTTTTAAAATTTTTGTCTGTATATCAGCAGCACTACTCTCCAGTTTTTTAGCAGTATTAAGGCTTTCGTTTACGTTTTTAGCATATTTTACATTTGTAGCAATAGCTAGTGAAGTAAGGTCACCAACACTCGTAATACCTAATTCTACTTCCTGCCAAAAAGTTGGGTCTAAAGATTCATCCCCAGCTATAACTTTCGCTCTTGCTTCAGCAGCTTTAGCATATAATACTTCTGCTTGTGCTTTTAACTTTGTTGTTTCTATAACTATTGAAGCGTTAGAAACAAGCAAACCTTCAGCTTGTGAAAGACTTGTCGCATATCCTACAGATTCCCCCAAAGATTTATTGTATTCTTTTAGTGCTTCATCTTTTGAAATTGTGCCTTTTTTAGCTTGTTCAAAAACGTTTTCCATTTTGGTAATGGATTTTTGCACTTTAGATACTGCTGAAACAATATCATCTTGAGCTTCTTTATATGCTTTAGATACCTCAGTTGCTCCGCTAAATGCATCTTTTACTAGATCTAAGTTAGCTAATAAAGCACCTATTAAAATAGTAAAAGCCCCTACGCCTGTGGCTATAAGCGCCTTTTTAATACCACTTAAACCACCTATAAAAACCTTTGCAGCTTTTCCACTTTGTAAAAGCCCTTGATATAGGTCAATAAATGCGGTAGCCATTCCCCCTGTCAGCCTGTCTGTTGTTGCTATTATTTTATTAGTCTTAACTGATTCTACTGCAAAGTTTTTATTTGCTTTGGTCGTTTTCTTAACCGCTTCGGTGGTTTGTTTTGCTTCCTTTTTAGTTCCTGTTAATTCTTTTTTAAAATTTGAAAGACCGCCTGCTGCTTTTACGTCAGCAGATGTAAAGGATTGTTTTAGCTTTTCAACTTCGTCGTTTAAATCAGTTAAGCCCTTTTTAGCTTCTTCACCTTTAAACTTTATTTCAATTATTTCTGTTTGAGTCGCCATTTTATTTCGTTTTTAAATTGCTTTATTCCTTCCTTTAAATTCTCTGGTATTTTATTTTTTCCCTGAGCAATTCTAATATTTTCCGTTTCTCCTTCTGCTATTTCAAGCATGTCTAAAATTAATTTTATCATAAGGTTGTAGCTGTTTGACCGACTCCAAAAGAGTATCTTATTACTGAATTTTGTTCGTATCTTACTTTTACTTCTATAGAGTAACTTGTTTTTGATGGTAATGGGAATAGAGTTGTTCCGCTAATATCCGCTCCAAAATCGTTAGCCTTGTTTCCATCTATATAAAGAGAATAGCCGACTATATTATTAGCTACGGGATTTGATAAAGGAGTCCACGAAACGCTAATGGACGTTGATGTTGGTGTGGTTGTAACTTGTGCTAGTCTACCTAAAAAGGCTATCTCTGCGTTTTCTACTTGACTCACAAACTCTCTTTTATTGTAAAGCTCTAAGTTTGTTTTATTAGTTAATAGATTTGTCTTAATAGAGTTAATCCTATAAGGTTTATTATTTATTACAAAAGTGTCATTCATTTGATACTTAGTTATTATAGTTAAAGGTAAATAAGCAGTTACTTTTAAAAGCCTAGCGTTAATGTTAAAAACAGCTTCTGTATAGTCTAAATATCCATCACTAAATAAATTACTAGTACCCTCAGACGTTCCGGTCCATTCATCCGCTTCAATACCAAAGTTTAATGAAGACCTGCCTTGTGGGGCTGCATAAGGTGGAAACGGAAACAGTTGCGATGGTTTATTGTAGAAAGCTGGAGTTGTAGGATTAACAACGTAGCTAACGTCAATCATTACTAATTCGCTATTTGTGTTGGCTTGAAGCTCTGGTATAAATAAAAGAGGCGCTCCAATAGTAGGCTCAAATTTTTTATTAAGCATAGCCCCTTGTTGAATGTAAGATAAGTCCCCAGTTAAATTATTAGTAAGTCTTTCGTACATCATTTTCTCAAAAGGAACTTCAACTTTATAAACCCCTCCATCAAATTGTGAGGTTTGGTTAGCTGGGTATATTTCTTCTGAAAATGGTATGCCTTGAATTTCATCAGAGAATTGAACTAAAAAGCTTTTTTTACTTTTAAATCGAAACTCCATCTCTTTATACTGAAACAATCGCTCAACAGTTGACTGTCTCATATCTACATACTTTGTGATATCGTATGCAGTGCCTATGTTACTCCAAAAAGGCGCTCTTTGTGTAATTATGCTTTCATCTGGTTGCTTATAAACTACTAGGTTAAACATTTTAAAAAGTCCACTTAACCAGTCAATTACTTTCATATCTGGCATTTGCTCTGCTACAATAAACGTATTTGCTGGGCTTTCCTCTCCAGATACTGGTAAATATGAACCAGCTTGTGTTGTTGTATAGCCAGGATTAAAAAAGTCTCCGTTTGGTCTTTGATTAGCTACAAATAAACTTTGAACTAAGCCTATTGTGCTGTTAGCCTCAATTTCAACTGTAATGTCTACGATTCCAACTCCGTAATCGTTTTTAGTTAAATATATGTTATTAACTGAGCTTCCTGTTTGATCTACTGAATATAATACTACATTAGTCCCCCCCCTTAAAAATCTTACAGTATATTCTTGAGTTTGACTAGCTGCTGCAATAGTGAGCTGGAATTGCGTTCTTGGTATATAACTAGGCGTGTAACCTTCATAAACTTGAACTGTTCTTATATCTACATTATAAAAACTGTTTGGATCAATCTCCCAGCCTATTGGCACATCGTCTTGATGCCTAAATCTGTTGCGTACTATTTGAGCATCACCACCTTCAATGGCGTTGCTTATATAGCCCTCGTTTTTGTGCAACCACATAAACAACGGTTTGAAAGCGGTGCTATTTAAAAACCCTGTAATATTAAGTTGAGGGTAAGTGTTGTTTATAGCCTCTATTACTGTTGAGCATCTTATTGCTGGCTTGACATCAGTCCAACGTAAATAGTCTCCTGTCTCATAATCTTGATATAAGCCTTCTTCATTCAGACGCATGTTTTTAGTGTGGTGTATGTTTGGAACTATAATATCATTAGTTTCTGGATCAGCTTGAAACTTAGATGCTATGTTTGCATAAGTATATTCAAAGTTTAAAGAGCTTGGGTATATTAACCCAGACAATTTAGTTTCGCCTAAAACTTCTTTTAATTCAACAGTATTGCCAAAGAAAACAACCTTGTAAGCATAGGCTGCATTATCTTTTAAGGCTACGCTTTTAAATTGAATTTTGCCTTTCTTATAATCAATTCCGTTTAGCTTTATAATTGCTTCATGTCTAAAACGCGCATCAAAACTGTTTACAACGTCTTGGTTTTCGTAATGCCTAAAAAGTTTATTGTTGTTTTTAGATGCGGGCAAATTAAACTGTTGACTAAAGGGTGTGAATATTTTACCAATATCTCGAACATTTAAAATAGTGTCTGTTATTGTTACACTCTCATCCTTAAATAAATCAGCTTTGAAGTAGTCGCTTGTAAGTAAATACTGTGGCAGAGGGGTCACAGTAAATAAGTCATAATTTAATGTTACTTGTGTGTCGCTGTCTATTGCTGTAATTTTTGCGCTTAACCCTGTAGATTGATTTGTAATAATATCGCCAACATCAGCGAATATGCTAAACTGAGCCGCATTATCAATAAGCTTATTTGTTGCTAAACTAGAAACACTTCCGTTAATCCTCTTATATCCTTTTATGTAAAGCTCTATTATTTGCATCTAGCGAATGTTGTTTATAGTGTCGAAAGCAAACTCAATCTCTATTGTGTAATTTATTAGCTTATCATTTAATTGTGTTTTAAAAGCTAGGTTTGAACTACTTACATTAATTGGTAGTGTTTGATTTTTTATTTCTATCCAACAGTCTTCACTTAATTGCATTTCTTTAAAAACCTCATTGTAGCTTTCAGGATAAAAACCCGTATTTAATGTCAGCTTCTCGCTTCCGTTTTTAGTTAATACTTTTTGTTGGTGTCTGCTGGTGTCGTAAGAACCATTTACCACAATATTTCTTTTAAAGTCTTCTGTCTTAGTTGTAAGAGTTTCGTTAGTTCGTTTAAAAAACCAAATGTCTTGCAACGCTCCAAACTTGTTGATAAAGGTTAATTTATAAGGCTGGTATTTACACTCTTGTATATTATCTACTTTAACAACATCAACCCCATTTGTTCCATCAATGTAAAGTGTATCTACAGGAAAAATTGAAAAGTCAACAAAAAATTCTTGTAGGCATGCACTACCTTCAAATGTTCCACCATCTAATAAAACCCTTTGCTCAAAATCATCAGCTCCGTTTGTTGTGTTTGTAACGTATTCTATTTGATTGTTGCTTTCTAATGAGCTTGCAATGGTTTTAGTGTAAACTTGTTCGTTATTAGCATAGAAGGCAACGCTTGTAGTTATGCTAGTGTCTACAGCTAAGTTTACTGGAGAATCGTCTGGCTTTAATATCGTTGTGTTTGACTGTAATAAACTTTGTAAGTTTTGAGGATTAGCGCCATCTTCAAAAAACCCATAGCCGTTAAACCCAGCTAATGTTGTAAAAGCCGTATAAGTTTCAGGGATTCCTTGAATGTAATTCAAGCTTCTATAATCTACCCAGACATTAGTACATTCGTAATCTCCATCAAACGTGCTTAAAATATAATCACTTACAAGCTCTGCAATTTCTACAGTTACAATGTCATTCACTGCTGAAGCTGAAAGTCTAAACAAACTGCCAGTAGTTTGGTCTGTTATTTTTTCGCCAGTGTATATCCATATATCAAAATCTACTTGAGTTAAGTTGGTGGCTGTTAGTGTGATATAGTATGGACTTCGTGTGTTTATCTTTGCCATTTTATTTTTTTGTTAGTGTTAAATTGTCTCTTACAATTGCTTTTACATATTCTTGTGGCAATGATTCAAGCCCTTTGTCTAGTGCCTTTGAAAAAAAGAAATTTGCTGGTATTCCTTTTTGTTTTATGCTGTTAGCCAAAATAAATCCCATTGTTTTATACGATCCAAACTGCCCTTTTTTATTTCTTGGTTGCAATCCTTTACGTTTTGCAAAGGCGGCAAACGTTCCTGTTTTTGCTTCTAAACCAATTAAATTTGAAGACTCTTTATATTTCGCTTTTGTTTTAGTGTTTTGGATATAGCTTGACTTTGTGCCTTTAACACCTTGATCTTGGTAGTACCAATAGTCTAATCCAAAAAACTTTAAAGAGGTAACAGCAGAAGAAAGCTTAGAGATTACTAAATATTTTAAGGAATTAGCTAAATCCTTTGTGGCGTTCATTTTATTTCTTGCAAGTCTTATCCTTGCAATACGAATCACATTCTTAGCAAATTTATTTAAGACTTTTATTTCTTCTATTTTTTTTTGCATTAGCAGGCGGTCATTGTGTTTGGAACTAATACATCCATAGTTAAGACCCAGCCTACCAGACCATTTTCAAATCGTTCATAAAAAGGCTCAATAGAACCATCCCCTTCAATTTGGTATTTATCTTTGTAAAGCTGACCCCTTTTTAGTTTTGCTAACAACCTGGCAGCGACTGCCATTTGAGTATTTAGAATGTCTTGTTCATTATCATTCCAAGTAAATTCATCAGTATTTTCCTTTTTGTTTACATCTAAAACATCAGCGAATAAAATACTCATGTTTATGCTTATTGTTTGTTCTGTAATAACTGAGGAATTAGTGATCATGTGAGCTAATGGAAAAATGGTTAATTTCTCTAGGTCAACTCTATCAATTAGCCCATAGCTTACAGTGTTTGTAAACGGTTCGGCTTCTAATGCCAAACGAATCTGATTTGTTATGTTATAAAATTCTGTCATATTGTTTTTATAAATATTGGAGCATGAGAAACAAATTCTTTTTTAGTGGTGGCGTTTACATAATCTTCAAGCCATTCAAGGGCATAATTAAAAGAAGTAGACTCAGACTGTTCATCATCTTCTAAATTGACTAAAACGCCTATACACTTCCAATAATCGTAAATTGCACGTTTGGGAATCGTTGCTGTAATTCCTATCAAAGCATCTTCTAAACCTTCAGCCATGACAACCGTTTCGTTGCTCTCTAAAAGCTTTCGGTCATACATATTTTCTATTATTTGTAAGTCATTCATTTTTTCTGCTTTAATAATTTTGCTTCTAACTGATTTTTATCTTTCTCAAAACTTAAAAACATTAAAGCCTTATTGATGTTTAGCTTTGTAACGTTATTAAATTGGAGGATATCTCCTTTTGCCATTGCATAAATTGATTGAATCCAACCCCAGCGCTCTGCAAATCCTGCACTTGCTGAGAAGTCGGGTTGTCCATTTGTTTCGCTAAATAGTTCTGGGTATTGATCATGAGTTCGTTGCTTAAAGTCCAAAAAAAACCAAACGCCCCAAGAGCTACGTCAAGCGGTATTTCTTTAAGTAAGTTTTTAGAGTAGCCTTCGTAATCTTCAATCAGATATTTTTTACCAATCTTTTGTTTTATGGGTCTGAATAAAACTCCCATTGATTTGTGCATTGATTCCCAGTCTGAGATAGTGGTGTCTAAATCTATAAACTCCCCTAAAGTCATTGCAGATAAATCAGGAATAAAACCATACTTTTTGCCCTTGAGCTTAAAGGTTGTAATAAGCTCATAGTTATCATTAAAAAGGTTATTGATTTTATTATAGATTCTATTTAAAGAACTGACTTCTATAGTTGCCAGGTTTTTAAAATCTATGTTACAGAAAACCTCTATGGTCTTTTGTTTTATAAAATCTTCTGTATGCTCCCCATCAATAGCTTTTAAATATTGCTGGTATTGTTCAAGAGTGATGTCCGATAAAGTTTCAGGTACTTCTATTTTAATCTTCATACTTACTATAACAATAAACTTTGCAAGTGTACACCCCCCTAATAGATGTAGTATTTCCCCCTGTGAGGGTTTGCAAGTTGATAGGCTACAGCATAGCGCAAAGCATCCATGAGGTGCGAATATTTGTGGTCTGGAGTTTGGGATTTCTTTTCTAGCCAGATATAATTTTTGATTTCTTTGATAAGCTCCAAACTTTCTGGATCAATTATTAAATCATAATCTTGCAGAAGTCCAATACCATAAACAACAGAGCCTAGACCTTTAATAGAGGCTACAATATTACAGCCCTGAGAAGAAAGTGTATCAATAAGTCTAGGGTCTGCGGAGTCAGCCACAATTAAACTATCGCCTGCAAACTTTTGGTTTAAGGTTAAAATTTGAGTAGGTGTTAATCCTTTTTTATAAAAACACTCTTGAATATATATTTTTTTATTCTCGTGGTCAATGCTTGTTTTCACTAATGTGGTGGGATTTGAGAAACCAAAATCTTGACCGTAGACTGCTTTAGTAATTTCTTTAAACGCTCCTGTAGTCCAGTTGGTATAAATAGCGCCTTGCAAGCTTCCTACGAGTCCAAGCCCATAAACACGATACCAATTTTCCCAAAACAAATTACCTTTGTCTGCTTTCTGTTTTGCTTTAAGTATTTCATCAACTGCCGCTTGTGGGGCTGCTTCATTATCTTTATACGTTAAAACAAGCCAGTCCACTTCAGGATCGTTTTCTAGCTCTGTATTTGCCCAGAACTCTGCCGAGGGGTTAAAGTCTATCCAAACGTGATTTAAAGTCCTTACAGCGAGGCTTAAATAAGAACTAAAACCGCCTGCAATATTATTGGCTTCATTGATATATAAAACGTCACGCCTTGCGCCCCTTAGCTTTGCTTCATTATCTGCACTAAAAAATTCTATTGTTGAGCCATTGCCAAAGGTGTAGGTTAGGAGGGATCTGTTAAATCTTTCAGCCCTCCATCTTTTTGTTAAAAGCATTATTTTTTTAAAGTCACGAACAGCACCACGCCTTAAATGGGGGATAGACTCTGCAACGACTGAGGTTTCAGTGTTAGGGTTTTTAATGGAGTAGTCGATTAGTATAGAAAGGATTCCAAAAGTTTTGGAGGCTGAAGTCCCCCCTTGCACTACTCGAACCCGTTTATAAAGTCTTTGTAACTTCTTTATCGCTGTGGTCTTCTGAAACATCTAAAAATAAAGGTTGTTCTATAAATTGGGTAATGTCTACAGTTTCTCTAGGCTTTCCGTCTATTTGCTCCCAGATAAATTTGATTGCATTTAAACTAATTCCTTCTTTTCCGTTTGCTATAAGTCTGTCAAGTTTTGCAAGTATCTGATCGCTTTTTTGTAAAGGCAGCCCAATTTCATTAATACCATTTTTAGTGCGTTCTAATACAGCGCTTTGAGGCACCCATATAACAGCATCGTTTTGTTCGTAAATCTCTTTGTATCTTGTTTTAAAGGATAGGGGTCTTCCTCCCTTAGTGGGGTCATTGTTTGGAAAACGTGTGTCTTTTCCTATGTTTGGGTCTGTTCCTATTTTTGCCATGTTAAGCCGTTTTTAAGCCGTTTGTTATCAAACTCTAAATCATGTATCGTTTTTATTTTACTCATACTTATTTTGGTTAATCGGTAATCTTAATAATAATCATAATATATTTCTAGGACTTTTTCCTTTTCTTCTTGTGTAAGCAAATAGGGCAGCTTGTTGTATTGTCTTAATGAAATTTTTAGTATTGTTGATGATTTATCCATTATTTATATTGTTTTTGTTGTTTAAATTGTTTATTTTGTATCTGAACCCCTTAACTATATACTATGCAAAACAAACAGAAACCAATAAGTGAAATGACTGACCGAGAATTAAAAGAAGGATTATATAAAAACATCAGGAACATTTCAAGTTTAACTAAAAACATAAATGGATGGATAAACTTCCAAGGTGTTTTATTAATAATTGCAATGGTTATCCTTCTTCTTCTTATGTCATTCAATTTATAATCTGTTAGTTGTATTGATTTAATTAATCTTTATTTTTTCATTTGGTAGCGGACAGTCTACGTTTAACCATTCTTTTAAAAACTGCCTGCATTGATCGTGGAATCGTTCCTGGTCTATGGTGTCATTTTCTGTCGTGGACTTTGGGACTTTTAAAATCACATTGTTGTTTGTTATTACTTCATTGTTTAAAAACTTCATTTTATATAAATCATGTGCCTGTTGGTTGTCCCAGTGTTCGCCCCATTCTTTTAGGATGGCTTCAATTGTTAATGGAATAATGACCGCCCAATAATAGGAGTTTTGATAAGTGGATCGAATCTTTGATTTTTTCCTAATTATTATTTCCACTTCCTGACCTTCAAAGCTTTTGATTGCTTTTACTAAAGGCGCATTGTCGTTTAGTCTTCCATTGACTACGCTATGGGTCAGGGTTATACTTTTCATAAGAATCTACTTCTGTTAAAAATTGGGCTGGCTTGAGGCATTTTTTACATATAAAAGTTTCCCAAAGCTTATTACTGTTGCAGCATGTTGAATAATATTTTCTTACTATTATTTCCATTATATTATTTTAATATTTGGATTTTGTAATTTTTATGTAAATCCTTAAGGCTGTTTAATAATGTGTTTTTTACACATGAACCACAGGAAGACAATTTTAATCTTTTGTTAAAAACTCGGTTGTATATTAATAACAATTCATTTTGAACTTTGCTGGTTATTTGTGGGTGATGCGTTTTAAAAAATTCATCTAAATAAAGAAATTCCTCTTCATCTAGGTGCGCTTTTAAATAAGGGTACTTTTTATTTAGAAGTTCCTTTTTTTCTTCACAACCACAGTCATCACCAAAAAAGAATTTAACAGCGGTCTTAATGCCCGTAACTGTTGTGATCTTGTCTATAGTGTCTCCTAAGCCAATAGAGGGCGTTTGAAGCGTTTTCCATGCCTTGTACTCTTTTGTTCTTTTGTCGCCGTTAAATGCTTTCATAGTTAATCCTTAAACTGTTTGTAAATGATATAAATAGAAAATCCTAATAATAATACAATCATATTGCGATTTTATAATATTCGACAGCCAGCTCTTTTTTAATTTTATTCTTACAATTTTTAAGAGTTTTAAAAACACTTTTTTTACTTATTTGGGTTTCCATAGATATTTTTCTTATGGATGGGATTCGGTATCTATAGAGGTTAAACATTTTTTTATCGTACCAATAAAATTGATCTACAACGCAATTGATTTTTTTAATAAGCTCTGTATATTCTACGACCTCAATTTCATTGACTTTGGACTGAATTGTTTTTTCATCAATAGGTACTTGTTTAATTTCTTTTTTCTTGTATTGGTTAATCATAATGTTTCTAAGCATTTTAAAAAAGTAAGCTTCTAACATGTAGGTTTCTTTAAAAACCAGTTCAGATTTTTTACTATTGCTTAAAAATTTTAAATAGGCTTCTTGAACTACATCTTCGGGGAAGTTTTTATGACTTTCATTAAGGGCGTGTTTAATCACATAGCCTAGCCACTCGGTATTGTGTTTTGCTAAAATATCTATTGGCTTCATTTGACTAAGATTAGTTTTGCGCCAGGTTCAATTTCTTCAAGTAGTGCTTCGGTTAATTTCCATTTAAGTCTCCAGATAGTTTTTGCCCCCCCTACTAAAAAGTAAAGGGGACTAAGCAATAGGGGTTTCGAACCCCTTGACTTCTATTAGCTCGACAGTTCCATCGGCTAGGGTTATCTTAAAATCTATGAAGTAATTACAGATTTTTTTTTCGTTCACGTATAATCGGAGGGGGTACTGAGGGAGGATCTCGGTAATTTCCCCCGCCAACTGACGTAAGTGTAGCTGCTGGGCGTAAGCTGCTTCTTTTTTACTGTGATATGATCTGCCGTTAAACGTTTGTTTAACAGCTCCATATTTATTTTGGTATCTTTTTACGTACACTGTAAAGTAATTTGTATAAATATATACAAAAACTATTACAAATACAACAAAAAGTAATACAATTATTATTTAAAACTAATATTCCGAGCATTAAAACGCTCGGTAACTGCCGCTATACCGCCATACAAGTACGGCTCTGTCTACAAATAACGACAGTTTCCAAACTGCTCACAATCATTCAAGAAGACAAACCTGTGTAGATAATATTGATAAAGAAATCAATTATTAAACTTTAGGTTATAGTCTTTTAAACAATTTAACGTTGCTTTTGAACCCATGGTATCTCCCCAAGACATAACAGCAGACATTGCTCCTGAATCAGCATTAAGCTTTGATAAAACAGTTCCAATTTCTGAAATAATTTCGTGGTGGATACTTGTGAATTTTTCATCCATAATTAAAAATTTAAAATTTATCACTCACTTTAATCGGTGGAGTGATTTAACCGATAAATACGTTGCACAACAATGTGTAAAAAAACCATTAAAACGATTTTACAACAATGTATATAAATAATTTTTTATTTTAAATCGTAAACATATTTTAACAAACCTCTAAAAGTGTATTCTTTTATTTCATTATCGCTTACAACACTATAAATCACCTCGTCATAAATAGGTAGCCTTTGGTTTATTAAAATTTTATTTTCTATTAATGTTCTTGCTTGTTCTTTTGTTATATCCATTTTTATTAATTTAAAAAACTATTCATATACTTGCTCGTTATTTGTACTGTCTGAATTTAACCTTTCTTTTAGTTCGTTTTCTTTCCATTTGTTCCAAGATTTTAAACTAATTAAAATTTCTGCATCTGTTTGAGTATCCCCCCAACTTGCGACAGTTCCTGTCAAATCGGATTTTGCTCCTAAAAGAATTGTTGACTTTGTAATTTCAGATATTATCTCGAATTGAATACTATTAAATTTTGAGTATATTCCCATAATTGATTTTTAAAATTATTCACTTAATAACGGTGGAATAATGAAACCGATAATAAAAAACGTGTGGTAACAAAGGCTATAAAACATTTAAACGATTTCATAGCCAAACCGTTGTAAACAATTGTGTTTACTTATTGTAATATTTAGGGTGTTTGCAAGGCTTTATAGTGCAGTCTAATGCTATACGTTCATTACCACCACATTCACACAACAGCTCGCTATCGCTTTTACAACAATGTGTATAATTAATAGCTTCTAAGTATTCATCTAATAATTTATGTGCTAATTCTTTAGCCTTTTTAGAAGTCTGTGTGCTGTTGCATATTTCTGTTGTGCTACCTAAGTGTAATAATTTATCAATTAATTCAGTTTTATTCATAATGTTTGTTTTTAATTCCACGCTACTAACCATACACTTTCAAGTTACTCTACTTGGACTCCTTGTGTCATTAACAAGATTTGAGTCTCTTGATTGTACTTCTCGAACACTTTTCTTTTCATCCATATTTCTACTCGTACTTTGTATCCTTTTCTCTTTAATATTCTTATCCTCCGAATCAAAGTTTCGTAAAAAAGAGGCTGATACTCGATTAGAATTCCTGAAAGAATACAGTAAGAACCCTGACGGAAATAAGGTTCAAGCAAAATATGTAGAAATTGGAAAAACCTACGAAGTCTTTGAGGCTCTGACATTTTCTTGTTTGTTATTATCCATAATAACATTGATTTTTTATGTTTATTTTTTAGAGTTTTATCCATCTGAAATAATTGTTAAATTGAATAATCTGAAATAAAAAACGTGTGGTAACAAAGGCTATAAAACATTTAAATTGCAATGGAACGAGGAAATACGCCTTTACTTTAGCTTTAAGACATTGGATTTATACCATTCCGAAAAGTCGTTTATTGATTTCTCGTCTAAATCTAATCTGACTTCAAGGTAATGACAACTGATTTTGTTTTCGCAATTAACTCTTGAAGATAATTTTAATACTGAAAATGT
>Ga0209199_1001755_pt1 | contig 24909 bp, 26 predicted proteins | sample COGITO_mtgs_1105_7_FD_184805 | JGI IMG/M metagenome (GOLD analysis project Ga0209199, IMG submission 184805) | Pelagic marine microbial communities from North Sea - COGITO_mtgs_110523 (SPAdes) (version 2) | ecosystem: Environmental > Aquatic > Marine > Epipelagic ...
GCCGGTGGGCTTGATTGGTCGGGCATTTTTAGAGATTGAAAGCCAAGCTTTCAGTATGGATGGAACAGGATAGCGGAAAGCTCCTGTTTTATAGAGTCACACATGAGGTGTGGCACATTTTTGGAGGGAAAAATGGAAGATACAAACAAAAAAGATGCAGTTGCAGGTCGTCGTGACTTCCTCAAGGGTTCTGCAGTATCTGTTGCGGCTGTCGGTGTGGTAGCGGTTGCAGGTAAATCAGCATCAGCAGGCGAAGTTGAAGTGGTGTCAGGTTCTGGCTACCGTGAGACGGAACATGTTAAAGCGTTTTACGCTTCAGCACGGTTTTAATTAGCTTTTCTTGTTTTTTTAGGAGGATAACATGCTTAGAAAGAAGACGTCCGGGGTTGCGAATGGCCCCCTGTCATCATCTTTCATTGGCAAGGCAGCCGAAACGGTTGTTGACCGCCGCGCATTTTTGCGTGGTTCAGGTCTTGCTATTGGAGGTTTAGCAACTGCTGCAGCATTGGTTGGGTCAAATGTGACGCCAGCTCAAGCTGTAGGCTCAGCAGCATCAGTTGAAATTAGAAAGTCAGTTTGTACGCATTGTTCGGTTGGTTGTACCGTTGTCGCTGAAGTGCAAAATGGCGTTTGGACTGGTCAAGAACCTGGTTGGGATAGCCCAATCAATCTTGGTGCACATTGTGCCAAAGGTGCTTCCGTGCGGGAAACCGCTAGCGGTGAGCGGCGCCTGAAATACCCAATGAAGCTTACTGGCGGAAAATGGGTACGGATGAGCTGGGACGATGCCATAAATGAGATTGGCGATCAGATGCTGGATATTCGCGAGAAGTCTGGCCCCGATTCAGTTTACTGGCTCGGATCTGCAAAGCATAGCAACGAGCAGGCCTATCTGTTCCGCAAGTTTTATGCTTATTGGGGTACAAACAACGGTGACCATCAGGCCCGTATTTGTCACTCAACCACAGTTGCTGGTGTTGCTAACACCTGGGGCTATGGTGCGATGACCAACTCATATAATGATATGCACAATTCAAAGGCAATTTTCATTATTGGTGGTAACCCTGCCGAGGCACATCCAGTCTCACTTATGCATGTTCTCAAAGCAAAAGAGCAAAACAACGCACCTGTGATTGTTTGTGATCCGCGCTTTACCCGTACAGCAGCCCATGCTGATGAGTATGTTCGCTTCCGTCCGGGTTCAGATGTTGCACTTATTTGGGGCATCATGTGGCACATTTTTGACAACAAGTGGGAGGATAAAGAATTTATCCGCCAGCGGGTTTACGGCATGGAAGACGTCATGGCCGAAGTTAAAAAATGGGATCCAGCTGAAACTGAGCGTGTAACTGGTGTTCCAGGTGCACAGCTAAAGCGTGTTGCCAAGATCATGGCGAACAACCGTCCGGGTACCTTTGTATGGTGTATGGGTGGGACACAGCACACAAACGGTAACAATAACACCCGTGCATATTGTGCATTCCAGCTCGCACTTGGAAACATGGGTACTGCCGGTGGTGGTGCTAACATTTTCCGTGGTCACTGTAACGTGCAGGGTGCAACGGATTTCTGTGTTCTTTCACACTCACTGCCGGGCTATTATGGTCTGTCAGCTGGCGCGTGGAAACATTGGGCACGTGTCTGGGACGAAGATATTGATTGGCTGAAAGGTCGTTTTGACTCGATTAAAGGCAAAGACGGCAAGTCAAAGAGCCTGATGAACCAGAAAGGCATTCCGGTTTCACGCTGGATTGACGGTGTTCTTGAGGACAAAGAGAATATCGACCAGCCAGACAATCTTCGTGCAATGGTGTTCTGGGGGCACGCTCCAAACTCACAGACTCGCATGAAAGAAATGAAGACGGCAATGGAAAAGCTCGACCTAATGGTTGTGATCGATCCATATCCGACTGTTTCTGCTGTCTTGTCTGATCGTACCGACGGTGTTTACCTGCTGCCAGCAACAACTCAGTTCGAAACCTATGGTTCTGTAACTGCTTCAAATCGTTCGCTTCAGTGGCGTGAAAAGATCATCGAGCCATCATTTGACTCGTTGCCTGATCACACCATCATCTACAAGTTTGCCAAGAAGTTTGGTTTTGCTGATCGTATGTTCCGCAAGATCAAAGTCACCAATGACGAGCCATATGTTGAAGATGTGACTCGTGAATTTAATGGTGGCATGTGGACAATTGGTTACACTGGCCAATCGCCAGAGCGGATCAAAGCCCATATGGCAAATCAGCATGTGTTCGACAGAACAACATTGCAGGCTGTCGGTGGTGAACTTGACGGTGAATATTACGGTCTGCCTTGGCCTTGCTGGGGTACTGCAGAGATGGGCCATCCAGGCACACCATTGTTGTACGACACATCAAAGCCTGTAGCTGAAGGTGGTCTTTGTTTCCGCGCCCGTTTCGGTGTAGAGCATGAGGGCAACAATCTGTTGGCTGAAGGTTCTTACCCTGTCGGGTCTGAAATCAAAGACGGTTACCCAGAATTTACTATGGGTATGCTGAAAAAGCTTGGTTGGGACGGTGATCTTACCGCAGACGAGCGTGCGGCTATCGAAAAAGTTGCTGGTGACAAGACCAACTGGAAGGTTGACCTTTCAGGCGGTATCCAGCGGGTAGCGATCAAGCATGGTTGTGCACCATTTGGTAACGCGAAAGCACGGGTGAAGGTCTGGACATTCCCAGATCCAATTCCGCTACATCGTGAGCCATTGTACACATCACGTCGTGATCTCGTTGCCGATTATCCAACCTATTCAGACCGTAAACTATATCGTCTGCCGACTTTGTATAAGTCGATCCAGGATGTAGACCATACGGCTGCTTATCCGATGATTTTGACCTCTGGTCGTCTTGTCGAATATGAAGGTGGTGGTGATGAAACCCGTTCAAACCCATGGCTTGCAGAATTGCAGCAGGACATGTTTGTCGAGATGAACCCATTCGATGCCAACGGAAAGAATATCCGTAACGGTGATATGGTTTGGGTTAAGACACCTGAAGGTGCGCAGATCAAGGTGATGGCTCAGGTTACTGAGCGTGTTGCTAAGGGTGTTGCCTTCTTGCCATTCCACTTTGGTGGACATCTTGAGGGTAAAGATCTTCGTTCCAAGTATCCTGAGGGTGCAGATCCTTATGTACTTGGTGAATCAGCCAACACAGCGTTCACTTATGGTTATGACTCAGTGACATTGATGCAGGAATCGAAATGTTCGCTCTGCACAATTGAACGCGTATAAGGGAGGTACACATGGCAAGAATGAAATTTCTATGTGATGCAGAACGCTGTATCGAATGTAACGCCTGTGTTACTGCATGTAAGAACGAGCATGAGGTGCCGTGGGGTGTAAATCGTCGTCGGGTGGTTACCATCCAAGACGGTAAGCCTGGCGAACGCTCAATCTCTGTTGCATGTATGCATTGTTCAGACGCGCCTTGCACGGCCGTTTGTCCTGTCGATTGTTTCTATCAGACCGAACAAGGTGTGGTTTTGCATTCAAAGGATCTTTGCATTGGCTGTGGTTATTGCTTCTATGCATGTCCTTTCGGGGCACCGCAATATCCACAGGCTGGTAACTATGGTTCACGTGGCAAAATGGACAAATGTACATTCTGCGCAGGTGGTCCAGAAGAAGATATGAGCAGTCTGGAGTTCCAGAAATACGGACGTAACCGTCTGGCTGAAGGCAAGCTGCCAATTTGTGCAGAAATGTGTTCAACCAAGGCGTTGCTCGCAGGTGATGGAGACCAAGTCTCTAACATCTTCCGTGAGCGTATTGTCGCCCGTGGATTTGGATCTGGCGCTTGGGGATGGGGTACTGCCTATTCCATCAAGGGCTAATCAGCGATCATAAAATAAGGTGGACCCCCCATAGTGGGGGTTCACCCCTTTTTCCTATTAATTCCGCCCAAGATGCTTGGCAGCTATAGGCGCTTTGCGTCTGGGGTTTGTGAGGGGCAAATGATTGCAATCACTCGTAAATTTTTAGTTCTCTTCGCGCTGACTGCGGTTGCGACCGGTTTGTCGGCTTGTGCTGAAGAAGAACAGAACCGGGTTCTCAGCTACCAAAAGGGAACCTATCTAGGTAAAACGGATCAGCAATTGTCTGAGGACCAACTGCGTACGCTGATCAATCGTTCAAATGCTCAGCGCGTTTATTAAATGCGCGATTTAAAGCTAGGGAGACCGAGGAATATGTTACGCAAATATTTAGGTGTTTTGGCCATTCTGGCGGCGTTGTTTATCGGCGCTACCGGAACGGTCACGCCATCAATGGCTCAGACAAATGGCGAGGTGCCTGGCACCTCGCTTGGCATCAAGTCTGATACAGATTTGTGGCGCTTTGTGCGGACTGGCAATGCCGGATCGACACAGATGAAAAGCGAATTATCGGCTGTCATGATCCAGTCCGAAGGTGATAATTGGCGTGCCTTTCGCAATGGTCCATTATCGGTTTATGGCGCTTATGGTCTAGCCGGTATCATTGGCTTGCTTGTTGTTTTCTACATGGTTCGAGGCCGGATCACGATTGATGCTGGCCCATCTGAAGACCGGATTATGCGGTTTGGTACGATTGACCGGTTTGCCCATTGGCTGATGGCTGGTTCTTTTGTGGTTTTGGGAATAACTGGCTTGAACTTGCTTTATGGTCGTTATGTTCTTTTGCCAATTATTGGCAAAGATGCCTTTGCGACCATCACCACATTTGGCAAATATGCGCACAATTATCTGGCCTTTGCCTTTATGCTTGGTTTGGGTCTGGCGTTTATTTTGTGGGTTCGCCACAATATCCCAAACAAGCTTGACCTGAAATGGTTGGCCATGGGCGGCGGTATCTTTGCCAAAGGCGTTCATCCACCAGCGCGTAAATTCAACGCCGGTCAGAAAATCATTTTCTGGGCAGTGATGATTGGTGGCCTTTCGGTCAGTATGTCAGGCATTGCGCTGATGTTCCCATTCCAGACAAGTATGTTTGCGGAAACATTTGCCTTGTTGAACAGCATTGGCTTTAGCCTGCCAACCGATTTCACGCCGCTTCAAGAACAGCAGATGAATCAGCTTTGGCATGGTGTGGTCTCGCTTGGCCTCATGACCATGATTGTTGCGCATATCTATATCGGTTCTGTTGGTATGGAAGGCGCTCTCGATGCGATGAATTCAGGTATGGTTGATCGCAACTGGGCAAAAGAGCACCATAATCTTTGGGTTGAAGAAGAAGACCAAAAAACCAACCCAAAGCCTGCTGAATAATTGATGTCTATTGACGCTTAGGTGCTCAATGTCATCTTGCTATTCCATCTTTAAACCAGCCAGCTCATCTTTGGGCTGGCTGTTCCTATGTCTGAGTTTGATTGGTTTGCTGCCAATCTCTGCATCTGCCTTTGACCGTTATACAGCGCATGGTGGGCCTGTTCGTGATTTGGCACTTTCGCCTGATGGAAAACATTTTGTCACTGCCAGTTTTGACTATTCGGCAGTGTTATGGTCCGCCGATGAGATTGCCGAGAAATCAACCTTAATCGGGCATGAAGCGGCGCTGAATACAGCGCAGTTTTCGCCTGATGGGAAATGGCTTGCCACCGGCGGTGATGATGGTCTTGTTCTTGTCTGGAAAGCCGACCAATTAACCGACGAGTCAGCTGAACCGATTATCCTTCGTGGCCATAAGGGCAAAATCGTTCATCTTGCCTTTTCTGCCGATAATAGCATGCTTGCCTCGGCCAGTTGGGACGGATCAATCGGCATCTGGCCATTGGGTGCGGGGCCGGAAAAGGCCGAATTGGGCGTCCGTTTCATCACAGGGCATGAAGGGCCGGTAAATGCGGTTCAATTTTCCGATGATAGCCAGTTTCTTTACAGTGCCGGATATGATGGCCAAATCCGCTATTGGCGCTTGGCAAATGATGAATACCTTCGCAGTGTCGTGAAAAACGGCTGGAGCGTTTCCGTTTTTGTCGTCGATGAGGCGCGTGACATTGTTGCATTTGGATCATCCGATGGTGTGATGAGCGTTTCGCGCATGTCAGATCAGCGTGAATTGCTTCGCGTTGGCGATGAACGTGTGCCGGTTCTATCAATTTTCTACCATGCTGGTGAGGGGTTTTTGGGGTTTGGCAACGCCAAGGGGAGGGTGCTTCTTGCCGATACCAAAGACTGGTCGGTCATTCGTGATTTCCATGCGGCCAATGGCCCGATTTGGAGCCTGCTTGTTATGCCAGATGCGCAGTCGTTGATGGTTGCGGGCCTTGATGATTTTATTACACGCTGGCCGATTTTTGAATTTCCACCCGAATTTTTGGAAAAGCCCGGCCCGGCCCGCCGGTTTCACCCAAAACAGGAAGTTAGCAATGGTGAGCGTCAATTTGCGCGTAAATGCAGCGTTTGCCATACTTTAAAGGCTGATGGTAAACGCCGCGCCGGACCAAGCCTGTTTGGTGTGTTTGGTCGGCAGGCTGGTGGGCTTGAAGGCTATCCCTATTCAAAAGCATTACAGACATCTGATATTGTTTGGAGTGCAGCAACGATTAGCCAGCTATTTGAAGAAGGGCCTGACAAGGTTACGCCCGGAACAAAAATGCCAATCCAGCGGATGAAAAACGCCAAAGATCGTGAAGATCTTGTGACTTTCTTGCAATCTGCAACACAAAAATAGATAATCACCTTGGCGTTATGTCGCAGTGACAATGGCCATGTAATGGAGAAGTTAACATGAAAATGTTTTTAATCAGCAGCGCTGTTGCAATCATTATCGCCTTTGTTGCCTATAATGTGCTGACCAGCACTGGCATGGATACAGCATCAGTCTATTCAAGCGATAATGTAAGGCTGACAGGCAACGACTCTTAGTCTTTGATCTTGGCCTTTGCATCCTGCCGGTACGGATTGCAGGTTGCATCAAGCTTGCTATCCGATAGAAACAGCCCATAGCCTGCTGCCAAATCAGTAGGAGGAAGGCTAGTTTTGACAGCTTGGGCGAGTGCTTTCCCCGTCAGGCGGTTTGGTGCCGCTGCATTGGCGACACAAATCACATATGCGGTTAGTTTCGGCACAGCAAAGCTGCTTCCGGACATCACGCGCTGGTGTTCATCGGCACCTGTTGCCAGCAAATTTTCAGCTGGCAGGCCAATATCGACCGCTGTGCCGAAATTTGATCCATTAGCAAGCCTGCCATCGGGCATGGTCGAGGTGACGGTGATGGCATTTTCCAACGCATTTACAGCCGGATAAATGGGCAATTCACCAAGATTAACACCATTATTTCCCGCTGAAATGATAAACAGAATTTTGGGGTGACGTTTGGCTGCTGCGAAAAAATAAGTCCAATCATCGGGTGACTGACTGCCGAGCGGCATCATTACAATGCTGGCATTTTGTGCCGCCAACCAATCCACCGCATCACCCATCAATGCCATATCAGGGCGTGGATAGCGCAGTGGCAAAATCTGAAACCCAACCCCAGATTGATGCAGAATATCAACAACATAACTTCCGTGGCTTTGGGGGTAAAAGGGGCTTTTTCCAAGGTTGGCATCAAAAGGCAGATTATCGCCATCCCACATATCACGAGCGAGAAGAGCGCCGGCCTGATCATAGATCAGATATTGCTGCAATGCTGGCCGTCGATAATCGATTCCTGAATCAATATGCCCAATCCGAAGTTGCTGGTTCGGTTTTGATTTAGCGAGGGCTTTTGGCCGTATTGACGGTGGGTTAATCCATATCTTATCAGCTGGTTGGTCATGTCTTTTGACCGTCACATATTGCATGCGACCATCATCAAGATAGCTGATTTGCCGTGTTTCGATCATCATACAATCGCGGGTAAAAACGGATAGTGAAAGGGGTGTTTTGTCTTGCAAAATCTCGCCGCGCATTGCGCGCAACTTACCCGATATGAAAACAGTCCACAGCTTTGCCGTCATTTTCTGATCGGTTTGAAAGGTGAATTGCAGGCGGGTGGCAGGGCCACGCTGACCAAGCTGATGACGATCAAAGCGCCATTGGTTTTTGGTGGCAAATTTGGTGGCAAATTCGTCAATTTCTCTCGGATTCGCGGTGTAATCATCTTTTGCCTGCAAATCGCGACAAAATTGTGCAAAGCTATGCTGATTGGATGGTTGGTTTGCTGCGACATTTTGAACAGGGGCAATCATCAACAGGCTGGCGGCAATAGAACCGACAACAAGATGGATCAAACGAAAATTGCCGATCTTGAAACGCGGCGATAAATGATTTTTTGGCTTTGATCGTTTGATGGGAACCTCGATGGTGAATCACCTGATAGATGCAAAATTTCAACGGCAGGTTATCTTTGCCCTGACCGCTGTTATCCTAGGCCTGTTTGGCAATGCTGCCAAGGCAGAGCATGGTGTGCAAACCTGGGCGCAAGCCCAAAAATCTGTTGTGGTGGTGAATCCGGTTTGGCCAGGGTATGACCGTCCGGGGTTTGGCGCACCAAAAGGAACAGCACCAGCTGGAAGTGGTATTTATTTCAGCATTGATGGCGCGAAAGAATCGATCTTTATCATCACCGCTGCCCATGTTGTGAATGCTGCCAAGTCAATTGAAATTATTGATTTTTCTGGAAATATTGCCACGGCGATGATTCATGCAATTGACGCAAAACGTGACATTGCCATTCTACGAACCGAACTGATCGGCAGCGGCATTGCAATTCGGCAAGATGAGCCCTTGATTGGGAGCCATGTTTGCGCGCTTGGCAACAGCTTTGGTCTTGGCACAGGAATGACCTGCGGTATTGTATCTGCGGTGCGGCGTTCCAATATAGGGTTTAATGAAATCGAAGATTTTATCCAGACCGATGCCGCAGTAAATCCGGGAATGTCCGGTGGTGCCCTGGTTGATCCACAAGGCCGGTTAGTCGGTTTGATTGATGGAATTTTTACCAAAGAAGCCGATATTGATGCTGGTGTGAATTTTGCCATTTCAGTGCCGCTCATCCAGCAAAGTTTGGCATTGCAATTAAAGGCAGGGGTACAGTTCTAGCCGCAAAATTCTTGTCGGGTCTGACTAGCGTCATTGGTCAAGTCTCTCTATAGTAAAGAGCTTCTGACTGATGCGACAATTAACAGCCGATTGATGATCGGCTTTGGGAACAAAGGTTATAGTTGAATTATGGAAAATGTAGTGTCGCCGAAAACCCTTATCGACCCATTTGGCCGGACGGTTGATTATATCCGTGTGTCAGTTACCGATCGTTGCGATTTTCGCTGTGTCTATTGCATGGCTGAACATATGACCTTTTTGCCAAAAGCCGAATTATTGTCGTTGGAAGAGTTGGAACAGGTTTGCCGCAATTTTATGGCTCTTGGTACACGCAAAATTCGGTTAACCGGCGGTGAACCTTTGGTGCGCCGCAATATCATGCATCTGATCCGCAATCTTGGTAGCGAGGTCAAGGCAGGCAACCTTGACGAGCTGACCATCACCACAAATGGCAGTCAATTGCATAAAATGGCGGATGAACTTGTTGATGCTGGCGTTAAGCGGCTGAATATTTCAATTGATACGCTTGATCCGGATCGGTTTCGTGAAATTACCCGTTGGGGCGATCTTGACAATGTTCTTGAAGGTCTGGAAGCGGCAAAACGTGCCGGACTTGCGATCAAACTAAACGCGGTTGCTCTAAAAGGCGTCAATGAATTTGATCTTGGCAATATGGTGGCATGGGCTGGTGATCAAGGGTTTGACATGACCATCATTGAGGTTATGCCAATGGGTGATATCGGCAATGAAAACCGTGTTGATCAATATCTGCCGCTGTCACAAGTGCGTGCCAAATTGTCAAAACGTTTCACCCTGACCGATAATAATTTCCAAACCCCTGGGCCGGCGCGCTATGTGACGGTTGAAGAAACCGGTCGCCGTCTTGGCTTTATCACGCCGTTGACACATAATTTTTGTGAATCATGCAACCGTGTTCGGGTGACTTGTACTGGCCAGCTTTATATGTGTCTTGGTCAGGATGATAATGCTGATCTTGCCAAAGCGCTTCGTAGTGATGGCGAAAACGGGTTGCGCGATGCCATTATCGAAGCCATTGGTCGTAAACCAAAAGGGCATGATTTTGTCATTAGTCGGCGCGCGCCAAATGCGGCAGTTGCACGGCATATGAATGTAACCGGAGGCTAGGCAATGACTGAGGCGCGTCTTATCCGTCCCGGTCGGCATGGCGCCATATTCGGGTTTGCGGGCTGGTCTGGTTCAGGCAAAACCACGCTTGTTGAAAAAATCATTTCTTATATCAGCGCTAGCGGGGTTGACGTCGCCACGATTAAACATGCGCATCATCATTTTGATGCTGATCATCCGGGAAAAGATAGCTATCGTCATCGCGAGGCGGGATCGCGGCAGGTTCTAGTGTCATCGGCCTATCGGTCGGCCCATTTCATTGAACATGGCGAGAAAGGCGAGCCTGATCTATCCGTTTTGCTTGACCAATTGGCACCGGCTGATCTGGTTCTTGTTGAAGGCTTTAAAAGCTATCCTATTGAAAAAATCGAAGTTCACCGGCCATCAATTGGCAAATCACAGCTTTACCTAAATGATGATCTAGTGATTGCCTTGGCAAGTGATGAGTTAATTCCGGAATGTCCATTACCGTTTTTCGACCTTGAAGATGTTGCCGGAATTGCGGCTTTTATTCTGGTGCAAACAAAGTTGAAAGAGGCGAGCTAGGGCCATGTCCAACCAACGGACGGCCCCTATTCCCATTGATCTGGCACGAAGCCAATTGCTTGCCAGTATTGATGCGATTTCGGCGACCGAAATCCTGGCACTTGATGATGCATGTGGCCGGATTGCCGCTGAAACCATTACCAGCTTGATTGATTTGCCTCGAACGCATAATGCTGCAGTCGATGGTTATGGTGTTGATTCGGCAGAACTGGCCGCAGCACCCGATAAACCGTTTAAAATTATTGGTGTGGCGCGGGCGGGTCATCCTTTTGATGGGGTGATCGGCGCTGGCGAAGCCATTGAAATCTATACAGGCGCGGTTATGCCATCTGGTGTTGATTGCGTTGCCATGCATGAAGATTGCAGCCGTACCGGCGATTCAGTGGTGATTGCGGCGAAATTATCAAAGTCAAGCAACATGCGCGCGCCAGGTGAAAATCTGGCGAAAAGCGAGATTGTTATCGCCAAGGGGCAGGTGATTACGCCAGCGTTGGTTGGCCAGCTTGCCGCATCTGGAACAGCACAAATAGAAGTTGCCCGCCGCCTTCGCGTTGCCGTTATGTCAACCGGCGATGAGGTTGTGGCCGCTGGTTCTGACACTGCGCATGGACAAATTTTTGACGCGAACCGCCCAATGTTAAAAGCCATGTTGCAAAGCAACCAGATTGAGGTGAGTGATTGCGGTATCGTTCCTGATCGGCTGGATGCGCTTGCCGATGCGTATGAACAGGCTTTGCAGATGGCTGATGTTGTCATTTCGTCAGGCGGTGCATCAGACGGTATTGAGGATCATAGCCAGCAGGCCATGCGCCAAATTGGAGCAAGCTGTGCATTTTGGCGTTTGGCAATGAAACCCGGACGCCCAATGGCAGTGGGGCGGCGTGAAAAACAGCTTATTTTTTGCCTTCCCGGAAATCCGGTCGCGGCTTTTGTTTGCACGCGCTTATTGATCAATCCGGTTTTGAGGCGTCTTTTGGGTGGCATTGTCCAGCCGATTTTAAAGATTGGCGTTCCTGCCGGATTTACGCATCGCAAAAAACCGGGTCGTGCTGAATTTTTGCGAGTTGTTCTTGTTGATGAAGGTGACGGGCAGGCTCTACAACTTCATGGCCGTAAAGGAGCAGGGGTGATTTCATCATTGACTGGCGCTGATGGTCTTGTTGAAATTCCGCTTGAAAATGCTGGTGTCGACAAGGGCTTGATGTTGAATTTTCTGCCATTTCATGAACGTGGCTTATAGGCCGGTCATTAGGTGAGGGATAAAATGAGCGTAAAAATAACCGAAGATGATTTTGATATTGCGCTTGAGCATGAACAGCTGAAATCGCGTGATGCTGGGGCAATTGTCACCTTTACCGGAACCGTCCGCGATCTACCAAATGGTGGTGGGCTGAACGCAATGACGCTTGAACATTATCCGGGCATGACCGAATCTGAAATTGAAATGATCATTGATCAGGCAAAATCACGCTGGCCCTTGGAAAAGGTAACAGTTATTCATCGTGTTGGCCGGATGTCGCCAACCGAAAACATCGTTTTTGTCGGCTGTTCCTCGGCGCATCGTGGGGCGGCGTTTGACGGTGCCAATTTCATTATGGATTTTCTAAAAACCAAAGCACCATTCTGGAAATTGGAAGACGGGCCTGATGGCGCAAACTGGGTTGATGCGCGTGATTCCGACAACAAAGCGCTTGATCGCTGGAACCTGCCGGAATAGGGCTTTCATGCCCGCCTAGGCCAATTTATCGCGGAATATAGTCGTTTTTCCATTTCAAAACGACATTGAAAGATATCGAAATGCGCGGCATTTCCGCCATGTTCGGATGAACCAGATGATGCAAAAAGGCTGGCCATAAGAATAAATCACCATTATTTGGTAAAAGCCGATGTTCGGCATCGACCTGTCCATCATTACGGATTGAATTCATATTGGCCTGTGGGCGTGGGTCGAAAAAGCTAATGGCACTTGGATTCAAATCTGACCGAAATGTATCGGCATCGCTTTGATCGGGCACTGAAACATAATAGGTACCAGACAGCCATGAATGAGGGTGGTTATGCAGATTGTGATAATCGCCGCGCATATTCACATTGGCCCAGCCTTGCAAAATCCATTCAAGGTCATAATCAATACCGGCATGACGCGCGTAATCTAGAACCGCGCGATCACAACATTGCCGAAGCCAGATCACGGCCGGATGGTCGGTCATGAATAGATTGTCGGAAATATAATCAACCGTCATATCGTCACGGGCGATGTTCTGTTCCAACAAATGATCAGCTAGAACCGGATTTGCCGTGTCGTGGCCAGGAAGGCTTAGCGACATGAATTGTGTCGGCCAGAGCTGTTTGAATTCTGGTTTCCCGGGTGTGTTTTCTGATTGTGACATTATCTGGCTACTCCGGATGATGATTGACTGACGGAACGACGTTTAATAGACGCCCAGCTTTGCAAGGCATTGAACGGCAATTGTGCCACCAGTCCACAGGTAGAGACAAGCTGTTATCGCCGAAAACAGATTGCCAAAAACAGCGCCTCGCGTGCCGGCAAGCGACAACGGCATAGCAACAACAATTGTAAGTAATCCCATACCTACCGAGGCGCCAATTCATCATGCGGTATGGTTGCGTTAGGTTTAGGGTGATCATTCAAATGGCCTTGCATATGCAAATGGTGTTTGCCATCATGTTCATGGATATGAATATGGATACGGCGACGATACATCTGCCAGATCAATTGCACGCCAAGATATAGAATCAGCAAACTGGCACTTAGTTCCAGCAAGGCCTGCTTCTGTTCGCTTAAAGCCTGCCCAGTTGACAACAGAACCGCGCAAAGTGCCAAAAAAAGCGCAATACCATGACCAGCGCCCCAGTAAAGCCCCCGCCTCATTAATCCATGCTTGCCGCCCTGACAGTTCCACATGGCTGAAACGGCGGCAATATGATCTGCATCCATAGCATGTGTCATGCCCAAAAACAGACCAAGCGACATAAGGCCGGAAATTTCCATTGATTGCAACGCCTAGGCTGGAACAGATATCAAAAGTAATCCCATATCATGAATTTGAAGCCGCGTTGAACACTTATTCAAAAATTTCCTGATTTTGCGTTTCAAACTGATTTATTCATGTCTTTTCGCAATAATTGCTGGTTGCCAAATTTATGATTTAGCTGTCACTATGAGGGCTAAGAATAAACGGATTTTTCCGTTCTCACCTTGTTTTGTTATGTACGAGTTTTTTATGAATGATCAGACCGGCCCCGCCTTAAAAGGGCGTGTTGAAGATATCCGTTTTGTATCTGGCCATGGCCAGTTTACCGCAGATATTATTCCCCAAAATGCACTTCACGCCGTTTTTTTCAGAAGCCCTGTTGCCGCTGGCGTGATTACCAGCCTCGATTGCAGTGCGGCCAAGGCTGCGGCCGGTGTTGTGGCGGTTTTGACCGCAGCTGAGGCGGCAGCTGATGGTGTTGCAAACATGGTATGGACAGGTGGGCCCGTTCGTGAAGATGGCGGCGTAACGGTGGATAGCCCGCGCCCATTACTAAGCGGGGCAGAAATCCGGCATCTTGGCGAACCGGTGGTCATGATCATTGCGACGTCACGTCAGGCGGCGGCTGATGCGGCTGAATTGGTTGATGTGCAGATTGAGGCGGCTGATGACGTTGCGCTGTCGGTTGAGAATATGCTGAGTGGGCCGCTGGTTTGGCCGGGTACCACTGACAATATTGCGTCATTGCATCGGCAGGGTGACCGTGATGAGGTTGATGCCATCCTCGCAACATCAGCCCATGTCAGCCATTTCGAATTTGATATTTCGAAAATCACCGCCTGCACAATGGAAATGCGAAACTCAATCGGCTTTATTGACGAAAATGGGAAATCCTGCGTAACGACAAGTGCGCAAAGCCCCTATCAGCTTCATGGCGAGCTTGCCCAGCTATTTGGCATCAGCACTGATGAAGTGCGGGTCATTTCGCCCGATGTTGGTGGATCATTTGGTATGAAAGGTGCGCTTTATCGTGAGGATGCGCTTGTTGTTTGGGCTGCACGTCGCTTGCAAAGGCCCGTTTTCTGGGCGGCAGATAGGGGTGAATCCTTTCTCAGTGACGAACATGCCCGCGCGGTAAGCGGCACGGCCTCGCTTGGCCTTGATAAAGATGGTAATTTCACCGCCCTTTGGGTCGATGCCCATATTGATGCAGGTGCCTATCTGTCACGCCGTACCAAGGGATTGCTGAATAATATGGGCGGCGTTGCCGGACAATATAAAACCCCCGCCATTGCAACCCAAATGTCGTTTTTCTTCACCAATACAATGCAAACATCGCCCTATCGCGGTTTTGGACGGCCTGAAGCCACCTATGTTATTGAACGGCTAATTGATCAGGCAGCACGCGAAACTGGCCGTGATGCGCTGGCACTTCGCCAGCAAAATCTAGTGTCGCCTGATGCGATGCCATATCAGACCGCACTGACATTTTTGTATGATTGTGGTGATTTTCCAAGAATCGTTGCTGCAGCCGCGAAAAATGCCGATTACGCAGGGTTTGCAGACCGGCGAAAGGACTCTGAATCACGCGGTTTGCTTCGTGGAATTGGCATCGCCAATCCAATCGAGGTGGCTGGTGGGCCGTTAAAACAGGTGCGAAAAGACATTGCGCGGATTACCGTTCGTCCAGATGGTCAAATTGTGATTACACCCGGATTAATGTCGGTTGGGCAAGGGCATGAAACTGCCTTGGCGCGAATGGCGTCAAGCCGTCTTGGTGTCGATATGGATGACATCATTTATCAACAGGGCGATACTGACCTCCTTCCATCTGGACGGGGTAGTGGTGGATCGGCTGCAACTGTGATTGGCGGGGCGGCGGTTCACGTTGCTTTGAATGAATTTGTGGCGGCTGGCAAATCCATTGCCGCCGGGGTTTTGGGATGTGAAATTGATCATGTCGCGTTTGACGCCGGCCTGTTTAGCAACCCGTCGAATACGACGCTAAAGCCCATGAATTGGACCGACATCGCGGCGCATAGTAATGCCACTGGAGGCTTGTCAGTTCTTGGCGAATTTCTGCCCCCTGATGTAACTTACCCGAATGGCTGCCATATTTGTGAGATCGAAATTGATCCGGCAACCGGCAAGGTCAGTTTTGCCGATTATGTCGTTGTTGAAGATGTGGGAACCGTGCTGAACGCCGATCTTGTCGAAGGCCAGATGCATGGCGGGATCGCTCAAGGCATTGGCCAAGCCCTTGGCGAGATTTTAAAATTTGATGAAACCGGTCAATTGATCAGCGGCTCATTCATGGATTATCAGATGCCAATCGCGGCTGATTTTCCGAATTTCAGAGTTTCGACCATTGCCGTGCCAACAAAGATTAATCCGCTTGGTGCCAAAGGTGTTGGCGAGGCGGGAACGGTTGGCGCGCTTGCAGCGACAATGAATGCTGTTGTTGATGCGATGGCATCGGCTGGCGTGCGGGCATTTGAAATGCCAGCAACGCCGCACCGGGTTTGGCAGGCATTGCAAGGGGCAAAGCAATAACAGTGTGTTAAGCCGAGTCCCGCGCCAATCTGGATCGGCTGAGCATGCCGTCGATTTCGCGTTGTAATTTGGCTTTTTCGATTGGATGCAGAAAGGCGCCAATCTCAGTTTCGACGCCATGGCTGGATAGGATCACGCGCTGATGATAACGCGCTGCCGGTGCGGGGGCGACTGGCGGGCTTAATTGAACACGAAGCCAGCCAACCGGATATTTGGATATGGCGGCATTACCATGTTGATCTTTATGTTCGACTGTTAGGGTTTCGGTCGTTGTTTCAATGGTTTCACGAACCTTGGCGGCGCGGTAATTCAGCTTGAACGCGCCCCAGACAACAAGAAGCTCCAGCCCTAGAAACCCAATAACCGGCCAAGCGCCTGCCAGAAAAAACCCCAAACCAATGGTAAACAGTAATCCGGCAAGAACCCCAATCACAATCGCGAATCCCTTTGGCGAAAGCGACCGGTGCGGCCAAATGGTTAGCCGTTCAAGCGGCTGTGATTCGGTTTGGTTCTCACTCATTGAATAAGAAGATGGTGATATTGGGTCGCGCCGTCAAGATGGGGCAGGGCATTCGCGAGAGGATTGCTTTCTGCCAAAATGATGTTTAGGGCTTGATAGGCAGTCCAATAACCAGATTTGCTTTGATATTTTGAGGAATGAGATGGGCAATATTTATAAAATTTGTGATGCTGATTTATGGGATTCGGCGGAAAAAATAGGCCGGTTTACCGGCGCGGAAATTGATCTGAAGGATGGCTTTATCCATTTTTCGACTGCTGATCAATTGGCCGAGACCTTGCGGCTGCATTTTTCCGGACGTGACGGATTGCGCCTGATTACCGTTGATGCCAGCGCTCTGGATATTCAATGGGAACCGGCGCGAAGCGGCGATCTGTTTCCGCATCTTTATGCTGATTTGCCCTTATCGGCGGTTCGCTCAGTTGACCCGTTGCCTCTTGGCAGTGACGGGCTGCATCAGTTGCCAAGCCAGCTTTGAATTGATTCGATGCGGGCGACCTTGGTTGCGTCTGCCAACGGTTCGGCCCTGCCATTTCCCCAAATCGGGTACGGCCATACAGCGTCACCGACATGCCGTGCAACGATGTGAAAATGCAATTGCGGCACCATATTGCCAATGGCGGCGCTGTTGATCTTGTCAGCATCGCAATGCGCCTGCAGCGCCTTGCCAAGGCGCCGCGTCAGTTTCCATAAGGATTCAGCGGTTTTTTCATCAAGATCATGAAGTTCGGTTGCGGTGGTTTCCGGCACGACCAGCAGCCAGAAAAAACGCGCATCATCAACTAACCTCACCTGCAATGACCCCACCTTTGCCGCCAAAATACTGTCTTTGGCAAGGGTGGGGTGCAAGGTGAAGGCCATGTGGCTTGCCTATCCAGCAACAATTTTGGCAATACCAGTGCCGCAAGTGACGGTATCGGCTTTGCCGCCAAGATCGCCAGTACGCAATTCTGGTGTTGAAAGGGCGGTGTCGATGGCATCAGTGATGCATTTGGCGGCCTCGGCAAACCCAAGATGTTCGAGCATCATGGCACCAGCCCAGATTTGGCCAACAGGATTGGCAATGCCCTTGCCAGCGATATCAGGTGCCGAGCCATGAACCGGCTCAAACAATGACGGGAATAGCCGCTCGGGGTTGATATTGCCCGATGGGGCAACGCCAATGGTGCCGGTACAGGCGGGACCAAGATCCGACAAGATATCGCCAAACAGATTAGAGGCCACGACAACATCAAACCAATCGGGGTGAAGTACGAAATTGGCGGTCAAAATGTCGATATGATATTTATCCCAGCTAACATCACCATAAGATTTTGCAACCTCTTCAACGCGCTCATCCCAATAGGGCATTGTAATCGAAATACCATTTGATTTGGTTGCCGATGTCAGATGCTTGCGGGGGCGACTTTGTGCCAGATCAAAGGCGAATTTCAATACGCGATCAACCCCAATACGGGTCATAACGCTTTGTTGGGTTACAAATTCGCGGTCAGTATCGGGGAACATGCGCCCGCCAACCGAAGAATATTCGCCCTCGGTGTTTTCGCGGACAATCATCATATCGACATCACCGGGCCCGCGATTGGCCAAAGGTGACGGCACGCCGGGCAATAGCTTGACCGGCCGCAAATTGACATATTGATCAAATTCGCGCCGGAACAGGATGAGTGACCCCCATAAAGAGACATGGTCGGGGATGCCGTCAGGCCAGCCAACAGCGCCAAAATAGATCGCATCATGATTGCCAATTTGCGCTTTCCAATCATCAGGCATCATTTGCCCATGTTTGGCATAGTAATCATAGCTGGCGAAATCAAAATGATCGAAATTCAGATTGATATCGAACCGTTCCATCGCGGCCTGCAATACGCGAAGCCCCTCGGGAATGACTTCTTTACCAATCCCATCACCGGGGATAACTGCAATATTTAATCTGTTCTTCGCCATGATTGCTTCCATTTGAGTGAGTTATGCCAATGATTGGCCGGAAATAAGGCTCCAGAATGGTCGCTTACCGGTCAGTCTACAAGATGTTTTTCCAAAAAATTGATTGGCTTCGACGTCAAAACGGCATCGGGAATTTACGATAGGCAATGGTAATATCTTCCATAACCGCCGTCCCTAGCGTTATATCAGCTGCGCCCAATGCAACATCAAGCTGGTCAAGATTGGTTGCGCCAAAAATTGCTGAGGTCATAAATGGACGATTCATCGCCCATGCCAGCGCCATCTGGGCGGGGTTTAACTCATGTTTGGCCGCAATATTCATATAGGCATCAAGCGCTGGCCACATTGTATCGCAAATGCGCCCACCAAGATTGGCGACATGGCTTCGCCGTGACGCGTCAGGCGTGATATCGCCTTGATATTTTCCAGTTAATAATCCGGCTGCCAGCGGCGAAAATGCGAGCAAGCCCACTTTTTCGTGATGCGCCACTTCAGCCATATCAAGATCAAAATGACGGCAAAGCAGGCTATATTCATTCTGCACGCTAACCATTCGTGGAAGGCCTTGGGCGGCCGCAATCGACAGCCACCGCATCGTTCCCCATGCGCTCTCATTCGATAGGCCAACATGACGGATTTTGCCAGCGTCACGGCATTTCTCAAGATGCTGAAGAACCTCGATCATATGATCAAGCACCTCGTCACTATCTTGGCCGCTGGCGTCATAGGTCCAGTTCTGCCGAAACATATAAGACCCACGGTTGGGCCAATGTAATTGATAAAGGTCAATGTAATCAGTTTTCAGCGCACGAAGCGAGGCATCAAGCGCAAGATCAATGCTGGCAGGCGTTATCGGCGCCCCATCACGGACATTCATATAGCCCTTGCCCGATACTTTGGTGGCCAGAATGATATCTTGCCGCCGCCCTGTTGCGCCAAGCCAGTCACCAAGAATGCGTTCGGTATCGCCTTGTGTTTCCTTGGCAAGCGGGTTGACCGGATACATTTCAGCCGTATCAATGAAATTAACGCCGCGATCAAGCGCCATATCAATTTGGGCATGCGCTTCAGGGGCGGTGTTTTGGCTTCCCCATGTCATGGATCCAAGGCAAAGGGCGCTGACTTTTATGTCGGTTCGGCCAAGCTGATTATAACGCATAGATTTCCCCTAATTCTGAGTGCTGGGTGGCAAATCGTTCAAATCCGCGATTTTGACCCTGTTTTCCTTATGACTAGCCAAAAAGGCAATGGAATGCCAAACAAATATAACTATAGTGATACCGAATAGTCAGGGTGGATTTTATGCGTATTGCGGTTATTGGTTCGGGCATTTCCGGCTTGGCGTCAGCTTTTCTTCTGCAAGGGCATGGCGATGTCCATCTTTTTGAAAAGGCCGCGCGTCTTGGCGGGCATAGCCATACGGTCGATGCCATTTTTGGCGATGTTACCGTGCCGGTTGATACAGGCTTTATCGTTTATAATCCGCTGAATTATCCGAATCTAATTCGGCTTTTTGATCATTTGTCGGTGCCCAATATCGAAACTGACATGTCGTTTTCCGTGTCGCTTGGCGGCGGGCAGATGGAATATGAAGGTTCGGTCAGAGGGCTTTTGGCGCAGCCGGAAAATTTGCTGAAAGGCCGATATTGGTCAATGCTTTCCGATCTTGTGCGTTTTTATAAAACCGCCGCGCGTCAGGTGGATAGCGGGCCAGATGGCGAAACCTTGGGTCAATTTGTTGCCCGCCAAGGCTATGGAAACGCTTTTGTTGATGATCATCTGGTGCCGATGGGCGCAGCGATCTGGTCGGCCACATCCAACGCGATGATGGATTTTCCGGTGCGGGCATTTATGCGATTTATGGAAAATCATAAATTATTGAATTTTATTGATCGGCCGCAATGGCGAACGGTTGCTGGCGGGTCGCGTGAATATGTCAACCGGATTGCGGCCAAGCTTGGGGACCGGATTCATCTTGAAACCGATATTATTGGCCTTAGACGGGCGAATGGCGGGGTGATGGTGAATCTCAAGGGTCAAGGTGATGTGTGGTTTGACAAGGTTGTGATGGCAGCGCATGCCGATCAATCTTTGGCGCTTATTGACGATGCCAGCCCGCTTGAACGCGAACTGCTTGGTGCCTTTGGGTTTCAGCGCAATCATGCGGTGCTGCATTCGGACGCTTCGCTTATGCCGAAACGACGCGGTGCATGGGCAGCGTGGAATTATGTGTCCGAAGCGGCAGCGCCCGCATCGCATGGCGGGGCGGGTAATACTGGGCAAGGCGAATCGTCCCCCCCAAGCGATCTATGCCTGACTTATTGGATGAATCGGTTGCAGTCAATTGATCCTGCCTATCCTTTGTATGAAACCCTAAATCCGGTTCGAATGCCCGCTGCTGCATTGATTCATGGCGAATTTGACTATCGCCATCCGGTTTTTGACGCCAAGGCGATTGCCATGCAGCCGCGCCTTGCTGAAATTCAAGGGCAGAATGGTTTGTTTTTTGCCGGTGCATGGACAGGTTTCGGATTTCACGAAGATGGCTTAAAATCAGCGGTGGCTATTGTGAAAACACTTGGGGTTGAAGTCCCGTGGGACACAAAAGTAGCAGCTTTTCCAAAATCATCCGAACCGATGCAAGGCATTGCCTAATGTCGGCATGCGACCTTGTTGTCTCGGATATTGTCCATACACGACATGGTGGTGAGCATCATCCGGTATCGCATGTTTTGCGCCGGCCTGGCTTGTCGATCTGGATTGATCTTGATCGCTTGCAAGAGGCAAATCGGCAAAGCCCGTTTTTTTCTGTCGATCGGTTCAATTTGCTTGGGTTTCATCAAGCCGATTACGGGCCAAATTTCAAATCAAAGGTCGCGCTGGTTCAGCTTGCCGATTATGTTCGCCAGATCGCTGGCGAAGTGATTCCTGAAAAAAATGTTGAAACGGTGCATCTTTTGACCTTTCCGCGTATTTTGGGGGCGGTGTTTAACCCGCTGTCGGTCTATGTGGCGGGTGATGCGTCAGGGCGCGATATTCTGTATATCTATGAAGTGCGAAACACTTTTGGTGATATGCATGCCTATATCGGCGCGCCAACCCCCAATCATGCAACGCTTGAGGCCGAAAAGATCCTGCATGTGTCGCCATTTTTCCCGTTGAAAGGCCACTATCGGCTGCGTTTGCGGATGGATGATGGCGTTATTAGTCTGGCCATGCGTTATTTGATTGACGACCGGCCAGCACTTACCGCGACATTGCGCGGAACCCGTCGTAGGCTTGCGAATCGCCATCTTTTTCAAAGTCTGGTGAAGACCAGACAATTTCCCTTCAGACCAATCATTTCAATCCATTTTGAGGCTTTGAAACTGTGGCTGAAAAAGGTACCGTTCTATCCAAGGCCAGTTCCGCCTTCCAAATGGTCGCGTACTAAAAATTTTGATAAGGCTAATTAAGTAATGTTTTCCAGTTTTTTGCAGCGACATCAAGATAAATTGCTTTTCGCGGTCCTTGGCAATCTTAAATGCGGTGAGGTTTTTCTGACCATGCCAGATGGCCAACAGCATCAGTTTTCGGGCCCATTAAAAGGCCCAAAAGCCGATTTGAAAATTCACAGTAAAGAAGCGGTTCGCCGAATTCTAAGTGACGGTAAAATGGGGTTTTGCGAGGCATTTATGGATGGACATCTAAGCTCTGATGCGCTTCCTGAATTAATCGAGCTTGCGGCGCGTCACGACACCTACCTTGAAGAACAGCTAAAGACAAATCTGCTTCGCAAATGGGGGTTACGGCTGTTTCACCATTTGCGCCGCAACAGCAAAGACGGGTCGGCGAAAAATATCGCGCATCATTATGATCTTGGTAACAGTTTCTATCAGGCATGGCTCGATCCAACCATGACCTATTCATCGGCGGTGTTTGATTCGGATGACGATGATCTGACCACGGCACAAATCAATAAATACAAGCGGCTTGCCGAACTTGCCGATATTCAGCCCGGTGATCAGGTTCTGGAAATCGGTTGTGGCTGGGGTGGCTTTGCCAAATATGTCACCAGCGAAATTGGCGCAAAGGTGACAGGAATTACCATCTCAAAAGAACAGTTTGCCTTTGCCAATCATATGATTGACGAAGCTGGGCTTGGCGATAAGGTCGATTTGCGGCTAATGGATTATCGTGATCTGGAAGGGCGGTTTGACAAAATTGTCTCGATCGAAATGTTTGAAGCCGTTGGCAAGGATTATTGGCCAACCTATTTTGCGATCATGTCAAAAGTGCTGAAAAAGGGCGGGCGTGCGGTGATTCAATCAATCACAATTGACCATGCTGCCTATCACTCCTACGCCAATCAGCCAGATTTTATTCAGCGTTACATCTTTCCAGGCGGCATGTTGCCATCATTGCCAATGCTGGAGCGCCCCTTGGCGGATGCCGGATTGCATCTGGTTTGCGAAAGCGGCTATGCCAGTCATTACGCACGCACGCTAGACCAATGGCGCCAACGATTTAACGCCGCGTGGCCACAATTTGGCGAACAGCAGTTTGATAACCGGTTCAAGCGCATGTGGGACTTGTATCTTGCCTATTGTGAAGGTGGGTTCCGCGCTGGCATGATTGACGTCAAACAGATGCTTTTGATGCATAAATAAGGGTTTTGCCTGTTTATGCTGTTTTCAGCCGAAATAGCTTGAGAATGGGTCGGATGATCGCGCCAATCACCGGCAAATAACGAAGCAATTGACTGGCACTATCCCAATGATCGATATGTTTGCTAATTTTCCCGTCAGCATCGATATGAATCTCGGTCATGCCATGAAACAGCAAATTGCTATGCGGCCAGTTTTTTAAGCGGCCAGTCATATCCCAGCGAAGATAGCTTGCGCTTTTTGAATGGGCGACATCACTGACGGTGAATTTTGGGTCGGTGCAGGTTTCATACATATGATTGAAAACCTGCCGAAAGCCCGCTTTGCCATGAATAACATTAAAGGGATCGCTGAACATAACATCCTCCGCCACAAGATCGTAAAGTTCTTCGACATTTTCCGGAGTGAGGGCGGTGAAAGCTGAAACATAAGCATCAACAGGGTGGGGTTTTCGCGGCATTTTTAAAGTCCTTTGAAATGACGCCAACGCTAGAACGCGCCGGTTTGTTTACCAACAAGGCGAAAAAACAGGCGGTCGGGCAAAAGCCGAAGCAACCCCATCTTGCGGGTAAAGGATTTTGGAAAATTAATTGAAAAATCATGCCCTTGCATACCGTTGATGATGGCGCTGGCAGCGCTGTCAGCACTAATCAGATCGGGCATTTCAAAATCATTGACTGCGGTTGCTTCGCTATCGACAAATCCGGGGCAGATAACCTGAATTCTAAGGCCGCGCGGCACAAGATCAAAATACAGCGACTCAGCAAGTGATATCAATGCCGCCTTGGTCGGGCCATACGCAGCGGATTTTGGCAATCCGCGCCACCCCGCAACCGATGACACAATGGCAATATGGCCTTTGCCATCGCGAACCATATCGGGAACGAGGCCAGCCAAGGCATTGACCACGCCAAGATAATTGATGGTCATGTGATTGGCATAGATTTGCGGATCAATTTTTGTGCCATCCTGCGGCTGATAAATGCCAGCATTCAAAATAGCGACATCAATTGCGCCTGATTTAGCCTTGGCTTTGCGAATGGCGTAGGCGAGACTTTCTTTGTTGCCAACATCAGCAGCATAGCCATTAAATGAGTTAAGTTGGTTTGCTAGAGCTGTAAGGCGCTGCTTTCGGCGTGCGACACCGCTTACCGCATGGCCGTTTGCCGTCAATTGTGTAGCAAGCGCAGCCCCAATGCCGGAAGAAGAGCCTGTGATTAAGTAATGTGACATTAATAATTTATCCACGACTTCTGAAGTTTACGGGAAAAGTAACATAATCGAGCTTCAAACCTTGCGGTGCCATGGGGAATTTTCCGGACGTTCTAATTACATCAATAAAGTTTTTAATAGACTCATTAGTAACTGATTTCCCAATCGTTTCGATGCTCAAAATTTCTCCTGTTCTACTTATTTTAAAGCTAATTCTAACATCGCTGCTCAGCTTTGATTCTAAAGTTCGTTCTACTATATCACTCCGAATTGTCGCCGCCCAATTTTTGAGTAGTTGTTTTTTTACAGCTAATTCTTTGGT
>Ga0209199_1001756_pt1 | contig 24894 bp, 24 predicted proteins | sample COGITO_mtgs_1105_7_FD_184805 | JGI IMG/M metagenome (GOLD analysis project Ga0209199, IMG submission 184805) | Pelagic marine microbial communities from North Sea - COGITO_mtgs_110523 (SPAdes) (version 2) | ecosystem: Environmental > Aquatic > Marine > Epipelagic ...
CAGTTGGCCCCGAACAATGGCCTGCACCTGCCACCGGATGGCCCCGTCACTATCGCGCTTCGCCCCGATGCAATTGAACCTGGGGGTGCATTCAACGCGACAATTGGTCTTTCTGAATTCAGTGGGTCTGAAACCATCGTGCACCTCGATTTCGATTTCGGCCGTGCGATTATGCTGGTTGAGGGCATCGAGACCTTTGTAGCGGGGACCCGCCTAGGCGTGTCCATCCAAACTGAACACATCATGCTGTTCGCATCGGACGGGCAAAACATCACGACAAGGACCAAGTAAATGGCTGAAATCGTACTCGAAAACCTTGGGCATAGTTATCTGCCTGACCCGAAAGACGACGCCGACTTTGCGCTCAAACCAGTCAATCTCACTTGGCAGGATGGCAAGACCTACGCGCTTTTGGGTCCATCAGGCTGTGGCAAAACGACGATGCTTAACATCATTTCCGGGATTGTCGCTCCCTCTCATGGACGCCTGCTTTTTGACAGGCAAGATGTCACCCAAACACCAACGGTTGAGCGCAACATTGCGCAGGTGTTTCAGTTCCCTGTGATCTATTCGACCAAGACAGTGCGCCAAAACCTTGCGTTTCCGTTGGAATGCCGTGGCGTGGCACCTAAGCGCATCAAAGCCCGCGTCGCCGAGGTCGCGACACTTTTGGATCTGGATTACGCGCTTGATATGCAAGCACGAAGGCTGAGCGCGGATCAAAAGCAACTGATTTCTTTGGGGCGCGGTCTTGTGCGCGAAGACGTCAGCGCCATCCTTCTGGACGAACCGTTGACCGTGATCGATCCACAAATGAAGTTCATGCTGCGCCGCAAGCTGCGCGAGATTAACCGCGAGACCGGCATGACAATGATCCTCGTAACCCACGATCAAAGTGAAGCCATGAGCTTCGCGGATGAGATCGTGGTGATGAGGGATGGATTGTTACAACAGTCCGGCACTCCTGCAGAGCTATTCTCACGACCCCAGAACGACTTTGTCGGCTACTTCATTGGTTCGCCGCCGATGAACATGATTACCCTCGAATCCCGTGATGGAGCCCTCGGGACCGATGCGCTTGATTTGACCAAAAATTTGACGATTGGCACCGCAGGGTCTCGGCATCAATTGGGCATTCGACCAGAGCATGTATCGCTCGTGGCTGCTGATGCTGAAAATATTGGTGTTGGTACGATCAAAAAAATCGAACATCTTGGCGTCGACGGCGTCGTAACTTTGCAGTTGGCGACTGGTGTTTTGATCAAAGCAAAAACACGAAATCACGTTGAGATGAGTGTTGGTCAAACCTTGGGCGTCAACGTGCGAACCGATGACGCACTCTTGTACATCGAAGGCTCACTCGCACACGCAGAGTGACCACGACCTGCCGAGAGCGAGGGGGCCTTGTCACATAAACTGGACGATCTCGGTGAAGACCGGCTATTGCGAGTGAATGCGCAAGATTTCCTATACCCGCCACCGATTTCCACCAGTGATTATCCAGCGCGCGATTTGGCTCTACTTTCGGTTTCCGTTGAGCTTTCGGGATGTGGAAGAAATGCTAGCAGAACGCGGCATTGAGGTCAGCTATGAGACCGTCCGAAGGTGGGTGTTGAAATTTGGTCCTGCTTTTGCCGCCAACATCAAAGCCAGCCGTCCACGACCTTCGGGAACGTGGCATCTGGATGAAGTTTTTGTTCGCATCGGTGGCAAGAGGACCTATCTCTGGCGCGCCGTTGACGACGAAGGCGAGGTTCTTGAAGTCCTTGCGCAGTCTCGGCGAAACAAACGCGCAGCCTTGAAATTGATGCGAAAATTATTGAAGAAACAGGGATACATTCCCAACGCGATAGTCACCGACAAACTGGGTTCTTACGCTGCGGTGCTGCGGAAACTTGGCCTGGAGCACCTACATGTCACAGGCGGTCGATTGAACAATCGGGCCGAAGTTTCACATCAACCGACGCGTCGACGAGAACGCCGAATGGGCCGGTTCAAATCGCCAGGATCGATGCAACGATTTCTTTCCGTCCACGATGCCATCTACAACCATTTCAATCTTCAACGCCATCTGATCTCTCGCCAGGTTCTCCGTCAAATGCGCGCCTCAGCATATGTGGCGTGGAATGAAATCGTTACTGCGTAATTGCGGGAACTTTCCTCTTTGGCGGTCCATTTAAGTTAACGTGTCAAGGCCGGACTGCCGCTGCCAAGTTCGCCGACAACTTGACGAAGCCGCAGAAACTGTTGCGTGCGGTGCTGGCTTAAGCTAACATGCTAGTATGTTCAGCGCAAATTAGCCCAGCTGACAATGAGGAAGAAATGCCCGCACGCATCACCCATTACTCAGTCCATGATATTCGTTTCCCGACAAGTCGAACTTTGGACGGATCCGATGCGATGAATCTGGCGCCAGATTATTCAGCGGCCTATGTGGTGCTTCATGCGGACCACGGGCCAGATGGTCATGGAATGACTTTCACCATTGGACGGGGCAACGAGATATGCTGCGCGGCGATCCGTGCAGTTGCAGATCTTCTCGTGGGAAGAGAGATCGAAGGGCTTTTCGCGGACATGGGGGCCATGTGGAAACTCGTTACGGGTGACAGTCAGTTGCGTTGGACTGGGCCTGAAAAGGGCGTCATCCACCTTGCCGCGGCGGCAGTGGTCAACGCCGTCTGGGACATGTACGCCAAGCACGCTGGTCAGCCTGTCTGGCGGTTGATTGCCGGGATGTCACCCAAAGATATGGTTTCACTGATTGATTGGCGCTATCTTTCAGACGCCTTGCCCCAATTAGAGGCTATTGAGCGACTTCAGGACCGCACGGCCGGACGGAACGCGCGGTTGGCTGAAATGGAGGCCGTGGGATATCCGGCCTACACGACATCGGCTGGGTGGCTTGGATATTCTGATGACAAGATACGGTCATTGATGCAGGCGGCTTTGGCTGACGGGTGGACCCATTTCAAGATGAAGGTCGGCGCAAACATCGACGATGATTGCAGGCGTGCCAAGATCATTCGCGACGAAATCGGCCCTGACCGGTTCCTGATGATGGATGCCAATCAGGTTTGGGGTGTCGATGACGCGATCACCAATATGGAACGTCTGGCGGAATTCAACCCGTGGTGGATAGAAGAGCCAACAAGTCCGGATGACATTTTGGGTCATGCACGTATTGCACAGGCTGTTGCTCCGATCAAAGTCGCAACAGGTGAGCATTGCCAAAACGCGGTGATGTTCAAACAGTTGATGCAGGCCAAAGCCATTGCGGTGTGTCAGGTCGACAGCTGTCGACTTGCCGGACCTAACGAAATCCTAGCCGTGATGCTGATGGCTGACAAGTTTGGTATTCCAGTCTGCCCTCACGCCGGAGGTGTGGGTCTGTGCGAGCTGATCCAGCACATGAGCCTTGTTGATTACATCGCAGTATCGGGAGATTTGGAAAACCGGGTGTTGGAATATGTCGATCACCTGCACGACCATTTTCTCGACCCGGTGCGCACCAAAAACGGACACTATTTGCCGCCGCAACTGCCGGGGTTCTCAGTCGAGATGAAGACCGAAAGCCTCACCAATTACGCGTTCCCGAATGGGAAGGCTTGGACGGGCTGAGGCTATAAGGGCCGTCAGGTCAGGCGTCCCAAGCGATGGTCTTTTGCCGCTGTCGGCCCAGGCCTTCGATTTCCAGCTCCATGACCTGACCTTCACGCAGATAAACCGGTGGCTTTTGGCCCAAGCCAACACCCGGAGGGGTGCCTGTTGAAATGACGTCGCCCGGCTGTAGGCTCATGAATTGGCTAACGTAATGGACCAAATGAGCTACGCCATAAACCATGGTTTTGGTCGACCCGTTTTGATAGCGATGACCATCAACCTCCAACCACATCCCAAGATTTTGTGGATCGGCTACCTCATCTTTAGTCACGAGCCAGGGGCCAGTTGGTCCAAATGTGTCCGCCGATTTTCCTTTAACCCACTGCCCAGACCTTTCCGTCTGAAATGCGCGTTCAGAAAGATCATTGATAACGCAATACCCTGCAACATGATCCATAGCATCCGCCTCATCAACATAGCTGGATTCTGTGCCAATAACGACGCCAAGCTCGACTTCCCAGTCTGACTTTTCCGAAGTACGCGGAATGCGAACATCGTCATTCGGCCCGCAAATGGCAGAGGTCGCTTTGAAGAAGATCACGGGTTCCGGTGGAACATCTACACCGGTTTCGGCAGCGTGATCCGCATAGTTAAGCCCAATGCAGATCATCTTACCAACTGACCCTACGCAAGCGCCAATCCTCGGTGCTCCTTCAACCAACGGCAGGGAAGTGGGGTCAATCGCGGCCAATTTTGCCAGTCCTGCAGGCGAAAGTGCATCCTCGGCGATGTCTGCAACCATACCCGAGAGGTCACGTATGCCGCCTTGCGCGTCCAGCATACCAGGTTTTTCTGAACCAAGGGTCCCATAGCGTAGTAATTTCATATCCCAGATTCCCTAAACGTTTGACCAGCCGCCATCGATCGTCATGGCTTGACCAGTAATAAAAGCACTCTCATCGCTCGCCAGATAGAGGGCGAGGTTGCCAATTTCTTCGGCCTGTGCAATCCGCCCCATTGGTTGGCGGGCAACAAAGGCAGCACGAGAAGTTTCATAATCACCCTGTGCACGAATGCGGCCTTGTAGGCTTGGGCTTTCGACTGTGCCGGGGCATATGCAGTTGCACCGGATGCCCTGTGTGACATAATCCGCCGCGATGCTTTTGGTCATGCCAATAACCGCCGCTTTGGTTGCTCCGTACACAAACCGGTTTGGTGCCGCGATGATCGAAGATGCCGCTGAAGACATATTGATGATACTGCCACCGCCCGACGTCAGCATTGCCGGCAAGAAAGCGCGCGTGACTTGATACATGGAGCGGACATTCAGCGTGAAGGTGAAGTCAAACGCTTCTTCATCGCAGTCAAGAATGGTGCCGTGATGAACATACCCCGCACAATTGAACAGGATATCAGGTGCGCCAGCTTCGGAGGCAAACTGCTTTACAGCTGCAGAATCTGTGACGTCGAGCGCCTGCACCTTGCAGCCCAAGTCAGCAAGCGGTTGCAGCGCATCTGGGTTGATATCTGTCGCCGTAACCTGTGCGCCTTGCGCAACAAAGGCGGTGGCAGTCGCCAACCCAATTCCGGCACCTGCAGCCGTGACAACCGCCGACTTCCCTTGCAGTCTCATCTCTGCTCCATCGGTGATGCCCCCGGCTTGTTTCGGTTCAGGAATGGTGGTAACATTCTAGCATGTTAACATCTGTCTCACTCACGGAACAAGCCGATTCTGAAGCCCCAGTACAGTTGACGTCCTTGTCTTCTTACAACGGCACCTTGTCGAGCCGTGTCTATCTCAGCTTGAAGAATGCCATCCTGTCGCTGAGCTACCAGCCCGGACAGATCATGCGAAAGCGGGACATTTGCGAACAATTGGGCATCTCGCGCAGTCCGGTCTCCGAAGCTGTGACGCGATTGGCGGCAGAGGGTCTGGTTGATGTCGTCCCGCAGGCGGGCACATTTGCGGCCCGGTTTTCGATGGACGAAATCCGGGAAGGGGCATTTCTGCGCGAAGCACTGGAGCTTGCCGCAGTCGAGCGCGTCGCAAAAACGATAACTGAGGACCAGATCAAACAATTACGAAGAAATTTGCGTGTCCAACAGGCGCTCGTCGATGATCTCGACGTGCAGGGATTTTATGAGTTTGACGGCGAAATGCACAACATGATCCTGGGGTTCACCAACTATCGCCGTCTTGCGGCCATGGCTGAAACCAGCTGGCTGCAAGTAAATCGGGCGCGCCAGTTGATCCTGCCCAATCCGAACCGGGTTGCGGATACGTTGGCTGAACACAAGGCTATCGTCGCCGCCATCGAAGCGCGAGACCCAGACGCAGCCCGGAAGGCAACACGCAAGCACCTGCAGCAACTTCTTTTGAACCTTGAGGCGATAGAGCAGGATCGCCCTGATCTATTCGAAAAACCATGACGCATCCCAATCGACCACGCTATGCCGCGCGCCTGAACGCGTTTAAACAGCTCTCACCGGGATCAGACGTGCGGGATTGGGTCGCTGGGGCTGGGCAGGTTGGCGGACTAGGGGCCGCGGACCTGAATTTCCCTGACCATTTTGCCAAATATGACGCTGCTCAAATGGGCGGTTTTTTGGAGGGTGCCGGATTGCTTCTGAACGGCCTCGCGATGCGGTACTATACCGATCCCGGTTTCAAGCTTGGTGCCTTTACCCATCCTGATCCATTTGTGCGCCAAGCCGCGCTTGATATTACCAAACAAGGAATTGATACCTGTGCCGCGATGGGCGGCAAGGTGGTCACCCTTTGGATGGGACAAGACGGTTTCGACTATGCGTTCCAGATGGATTACGCAGCCGCATGGGACCGCACTATCGAAGCAATTTCAAAAGTTTGTGCCCATAATCCCGCCATCGACATCGCGATAGAATACAAGCCAAACGAACCACGGGCCTATGCTTTGATGCCAGACATCGGCACCACATTGTTGGCCTGCAAGGAAGTGGGCGCGCCCAATCTTGGTGTCACGCTTGATTTTGCGCATGTTCTTTATGCTGACGAAATGCCCGCGCATTCTGCTGCGCTTATTGGTCGGCATTCGCGCATGATCGGGCTGCACTTGAACGATGGATATGGCAAACGCGACGATGGTCTGATGGTCGGCTCTGTTCATGCGATTCAAACCGTAGAGCTGTTGGTGGCGATGCTGCGGATGAACCAGACGGACGTGATCTACTTTGATACTTTTCCAGACATGGGCGGCCTTTCTCCCATTGAAGAAGCGCGCACCAATGTTATTTTGACCGATCGTCTGATGGATGTTGCTGAAGCGCTTGCGGATGATGCCTCTCTTGGCGCTGCAATTGATCAGCAAGACGCGGCACTGTCCCATCGCATCGTCGCCAAGGCATTGTACGGGGCATGAGCCTCTTGGTCGTCGGCGCATTGCATTGGGATGTGGTGGTAAGAGCACCGCGACTACCCCTACTGGACGAGACGTTACGCGGGCAGGAAGTGGCCTATCAATTTGGCGGTAAAGGTGGAAATCAGGCCATTGCAGCGGCCAAGGCTGGGGCGTATGTGGCGTTCGCTGGGCGCATTGGCAGTGATGAAGCAGGTGCCTCGATGAAGACGCGTCTGCAAACGGCAGGGATAGATATCAGCCAGCTTCAGCAAGGTTCAGGTGCCTCTGGTATGAGTGTCGCTATTGTCACCAAAGACGGTGACTATGGCGCTGTTATCGTGTCTGCAGAAAACCATGCTTTTTCAACTTCCGCGCTGGTCTTACCGGCGGATTGCGCAATGGTGCTTTTGCAAAATGAGATGCCCCAAGATGTCTTGTCCGCGTGCGCCGCTGCAGCCCGCAAGCAGGGTGCCCGAGTTGTTTGGAATGCAGCCCCTGCCAAAGACATTGCAGCAAGCGACTTGGCGCTGGTTGATGCTTTGATTGTGAACCGGGTAGAGGCTGCAGATATCTTGTGCATCGCTGATGTTGGCCAAGATCCAGTGGGGGCCGTGGCCGGACTTGCAGAACTGGCACCACGTGCTGAGATCATCTTGACACTGGGCGGGGACGGCGTGGCCTTTGCTGCTCCGGGCAAACCTGGCGAGGTCCAATCAGCGCAGCCCGTAGATGTGATTTCGACGCATGGGGCGGGCGATGCTTTTGTTGGGGCATTTGCAGCCAGTCGATTGTGTGGGCGGTCCTTGGCTGATGCTGTTTCAGCCGGCCAAAAGGCCGCCGCTGTCCATATCAGTTACAACCGATAGAACTTCTTGGCTGCGCCGCCAAAGATCATCTCTTGTGCGTCCGCTGGCAAATGTGTCGTCAATTCTTGCGCTGTTGCGAACCAGGCATCATAACTGGCTTCCAACAGGCAAACTGGCCAATCTGACCCCCACATCATCCGATCAAAACCAAAGACCTCTAGCAAATGATCCGCGTAAGGGCGCATGGTTTCAAGCGACCAGCCTTCGGATTCCGTAACCAGCCCGGAGAATTTGCAATACGCAGGGGTCTGTTGGGCCAGACGGGTCATGCCCGCGGCCCAATGGGCAAAGCTGTCTTCGCTATGCGTGCGGATTTGTGGTTTCATGCAGTGATCGATCACAACGCGCATATCCGGATAGCGGCTGAGCAACGTCAGAAAGTTCTCCAGATGTTGGGGAAACCCCAGCGCATCGAAGGTCAGATCACACTCAACAATTAGCTCATAGGCCCATTGCAGTTCATCTCGCAGCATCCAGTGCACATCCGGGATGTCCTGAATCATCGGGCGAACGCCCAGAAACTTGGGATGTTTAGCAAGCCTGCGTAGGTGATGCGCGTGGGTCGGGTCTTCAAAGTCAATCCAGCCAACAACGCCGGCCACGCGGGGCGAGGCATCCGCAATGCCCAGCATGTATTCAGTTTCTTCCACCGTTGCTGCGGCCTGAACGAGCACAGTTTGATCAATGTCATTTTTGATTAGATGCGGCTCCAGATCCACAGGCCCATAGGGACGGGCGAGGATAGCGTTGTCCATCGGCATCCAGTCATAGTCGCCGCGACCGGGGTTCCAGAAGTGTTGATGACTGTCAATCCTCACGCTCATGGCGCATCCTTTCGCATCAATCCCGCAGACTTGAGATCAGACCAAAGTGCGTTCGGAATTTTAGCACTTTCAGCCATGAGGTTACTCTCCATTTCGGTCAGGCCCTGTCCGCCGGGGATGACGGACACAACGGCGGGATGACGCTGCGGGAATTGAAAGGCGGCATCGACCAGCCGCACGCCATGTTCGGTGCAGATCTTCTCAATCTCGGCGACGCGGTTCAAAACGTTTTCCGGGGCAGGTTCGTAGTTGTAGAATGCGCCCGGCTTGGGGCCTGTGGCCAGCACGCCGGAATTATAAGGCCCGCCAATCACCACGCCGATCCCGCGTTCCTCGCAAAGCGGTAAGAAACTTTCCAACGCTTCTTGCTCTAACAGGGTGTATCGCCCGGCAAGCAGGAACAGGTCAAAATCTCCACGCTCCGCCATCCATTGGCAAGGTTCCCATTCGTTTACACCCGCACCAAATGCCTTGATGATCCCTTGGCCCCGCAACGAAACCAGCGCGTCATAACCGCCTGCCATGAGTTCATTCAATTTTGCGTCGAGAACTTCCTGAGAACCGTGGTTCGCCAGATCGATGTCATGGACGTAAAGGATGTCGATCCGGTCAACCCCGAGCCTTTCGAGGCTGAATTCGACTGAGCGCATCACACCATCATATGTGTAGTCGTAAACTTCGTTTCGTGCAGGCACATCGAACCATTTGTCAGGTGAGTCGCGCTTGTCCTGCGTGGTGGCCTTGAGCAATCGCCCCACCTTTGTAGACAGCACATAGCTGTCGCGATCCTTGCCACGTAACAAAGAGTTCAAGCGGGTCTCTGAGAGGCCAAGCCCATATAAAGGAGCAGTGTCGAAGTACCGAACCCCGGCATTCCAAGCGCGGTCCATAACCGCCTGTGCGTCTTCATCACTGATTGCGCGATAAAGATTGCCAAGGGGGGCCATCCCTAAGCCAAGTTTTGTAAACGTCAGCCCGCCATTCCTCAGCCGGTCCCAATGGTTGTTTTGCAAAATCATACGCGTATCCTTTCAGCTAACATGCTAGTATGAATACTTCTGGACTGCATCCCCAAATTTATGCAGCATAGGAGTAATGGAGGACGAGCTTTGCCGCGTTTTGAAACAGTATTTGGGACACCCAAACCAGTGATCGCGATGGTGCATCTGGGCGCCTTGCCGGGAACACCCTTGCATGACGACGCGCTTGGTCTTGAGGGGTTGATAACCGCTGCAAGGGCCGACTTGTCTGCGCTTCAGGCCGCTGGCGTAGATGCGGTGATGTTTGGCAATGAAAACGACCGCCCTTACGAATTTGATGTGGATACCGCCAGCACGGCCACAATGGCCTATGTGATTGGCCGACTTCGTGACCAGATCACAGTGCCATTTGGCGTCAACGTCCTTTGGGACCCAAATAGTACGGTGGCGCTGGCCGCCGCGACCGGTGCTGGGTTTTGCCGTGAGATATTTACCGGCACCTATGCAAGCGACATGGGCCATTGGGCACCCAATGCTGGCAGTGCGCTACGCTATCGCAAACGGCTGGGGCGCGATGATCTGTTGATGCTTTACAATGTCAGCGCTGAGTTTGCCGACAGCCTTGATCGCCGCCCCCTGCCGGACCGCGCGCGTTCGGCTGTATTTTCCTCGGTTCCCGACGCGGTTCTGGTCTCTGGTCAGATTACTGGTGAGGCGGCCAAAATGGAGGATTTGGAGGCGGTCAAATCCGTGCTGCCCGATATTCCAGTTCTGGCAAACACAGGCGTCAAACATGAGACGGTGGCAGAGGTCATGCGCGTTGCAGACGGGTGCATCGTTGGATCGTCGCTAAAAGTTGACGGCAATACCTGGAATGCAGTTGATCCGGATCGCGCTCACGATTTTATGGACCGCGCAAAGGCCGCAAGATGATTGCGGAGGACCTCAGGGCACTGATGCAGATACCGGGCCTTTCGGGGCATGAGGGTCGAGTTGCTGCCGCGATATCTGCATTGATGCCAGTCCCCTGCACAACCGACAGATTGGGCAATCTGATCGCGACTTTCCCCGGCGATGGGCGCTCTGTCATGCTGTTTACGCATATGGATCAATTGGGGTTTATCGTTCGCAAGATCGAAGCGGATGGTCTGATACGCGTGCATCGCATGGGCGGCGTACCCGAACGCGCTTTGCCGTCCCAAGCCGTGGTTCTCAGCACAAATGATGGCCGGGACATACCCGGCGTGCTGGCCAACAAGAGCCATCACGCGACCCAGCCGGATGAAAAATACACAGTCTTGCGGGCCGCTGATCTTTATATCGACACGGGCCATAGCACCAAAGCAGCGGTCGAGGCGGCGGGCATTTCAATCGGAACTCCTGTGACTTACGCGCCCAATGTGATCGAGCTTGCCGAGGGTCGGATCGGAGGCACCTCTGTTGATGATCGCGCTGGTTGTGCCGTTCTGTTGGACGTCGCGCGCGCATTGGCCATACGGGAGGGCGGGCCGACGGTTCATATCGTCTTTTCCACCCAAGAAGAGTTCAACCTGCGTGGGGCACTGCCCGTTGCGCAGGCGTTGAAACCCGATATCGCCATCCAGATCGATTTGATGCTGGCGTGCGATACGCCGGATATGGCGGATAGCGGAGAGATGGCCCTAGGTGGGGGTCCGGGCATGAGCCTGTACAGTTTTCACGGTCGCGGGACATTGAACGGTGTGCTGCCGCACCCTAGGCTGGTGTCGCTTTTTGAAGGCACGGCGCAGGACAAGGGCCTTGGGCTACAACGCTCCGCGCAAGTCGGAGTGTTGACTGATCTCAGCTATGTCCAACACGTCGAGGCAGGTGTTGCATCTATCGATCTGGGCTTTCCTATGCGCTACTCCCATTCCTCGCTTGAGGTCTGTCAGCTGAGCGACTTGAACGATCTGTCGTCACTTCTGTTGGCGGGGCTTGAGGGGATCGGGCCTGACTTTCCGCTGGAGCGTTGGACATGAGCTATACGCTGGGCGTTGATATCGGGACCTTTGAAACCAAGGGTGTTCTGGTCGATGCTGCAGGTGTGGTTGTGGCCACAGCACACAACCCGCACGAGATGGTCGTCCCCCAACCCGGCTGGGCAGAACACAGGCCGGAAGAGGATTGGTGGGGGGATTTCGTCAAAGTCACCAAAGAGCTGATCGCAACGTCAGGCTGCAAACCAGAAGAGATCAGGGCGGTCGCCTGTTCGGCGATTGGTCCTTGTATGTTGCCTGTGGATGAGGACGGCACCATCCTGATGAACGGTGTGTTATACGGTGTAGATACCCGTGCGATGGCACAGGTGGATGCGTTGACGGCACGGATCGGGGCGGATGTCATTCTTGACCTTTGCGGCAATGCGTTGACCTCGCAATCGGTGGGGCCAAAGATCCTTTGGCTCAAGGAAGAACGCCCCGACCTTTATGCCAAAACGGCCAAAATCCTGACCTCAACGAGTTTCCTTGTGCACCGCTTGACCGGGGAATACGTCATCGATCACTATACGGCCGCAAACTTCTCTCCGATCTATGATGTTGAAACGCAGGATTGGTGTTTTGATCTGGCGCCAGAGATAGCGAGCGCTGATATGCTGCCGCGCCTTTTGTGGTCTGCCGACATCGCGGGGCACGTGACTGCCGATGCAGCAGCGGCCACCGGATTGGCCATCGGCACGCCGGTTACCACAGGCACGATTGATGCGGCTGCCGAGGCGCTCAGCGTGGGGGTTCAATGCTCTGGTGATATGATGATGATGTATGGCTCAACCATCTTTATTATCACTCTGACCCAAGACCGTGTGCGCGACGGGCGTCTGTGGTACGCGCCTTGGCTTTTCCCCGGTCAACATGCGTCGATGGCGGGGCTGTCCACATCCGGCACATTGACCCATTGGTTTCGCGATCAATTTGCCCGTGAGTTGCCACGTGACATGGCATTTGCCACTTTGGCTGGGGAAGCAGAAACAGTTCCGCCCGGTGCCGAAGGTTTGCTGTTTCTACCCTATTTTTCCGGTGAACGGACACCAATCCATGACCCGCTTGCGAAGGGGGCATTCTTTGGCCTGAACCTGACACACAAGCGCGGGCATATGTACCGCGCCTTGATCGAGGGCATCGCCTTCGGAACCGCCCACGTGGTGGAGACCTATCGAGAGGTCGGCGTGGACCTGACTCGTATCCTTGCGGTTGGCGGCGGGACGAAGAACACACTTTGGTTGCAGGCCACCTCTGACACCTCCCATGTCGATCAGATTGTCAGCCAAAAGACAGTTGGAGCCAGCTATGGTGACGCGTTTCTGGCGCGGGTTGCCATTGGCGAGGCCAAGATCGCGGATATTGACGTCTGGAACCCTGCCGAAACACAGGTCAAAGCGGCCAGCGTTCCTGCTTATGTCAAAAACTATCCCTTGTTCCGCAGGCTTTATGAACAGACGAAAGATATCGCGGAAGACCTCTCAAAATGACTTTGGAGCAGGACATGCGCAGCGCACTTTCAGAGTTGGGCGATGTGGCAGACAGGGTTGAACCCGCGCAGGTTGATCACGCCTGCCGGATGATCACAGAGGCACGCCACATCATGCTTTACGGATGCGGGCGCGAAGGCTTGCAAATGCGGGGGTTTGCCATGCGGCTGCATCATCTAGGACATTCCGTTTCCATGCAGGGCGACATGGCTGCCCCCCCGTTGGCGGCGGGTGACCTTTTCATTGCCTCGGCGGGGCCTGGGGTTGTGGCCACAGTGTCAGCGTTGATGGGGCAGGCCAAACAGGGAGGCGCGTCGGTATTGTTTCTGACCGCGCAGGTAAGCTCTGAAGCTGCGAATGACGCGGATCACACAATCATCATCCCAGCCCAAACTATGGCTGATGATCGCGAAGGTGGTAACTCGACGCTTCCCATGGGCTCGCTCTACGAAGGCGCGATGTTTGTGCTGTTTGAGGCGATAATCCTTGCCCTGATCCGGGCATCAGGTGAGAGGCCGCAAAGCATCCGAGCCCGGCACACGAATATGGAATGAAACCTCCGGGGCCGAAGGTCCCGCCGGGGGTAAACTACAGGGAAGCAGTACATGAAACAGGTCTATCTATTGGCAAGCGGCGACTTGAGGGAGAGCGCGAACCAAGTGTGCTGGCCCGCTCAGGCCGCAATGGAGGAAACACTGGGAAAAGCCGCACGCGAAAGTGGGGCCGAGATCCTGCGGGCGCATCAATTTGATCCCGAACGGGGCCACGGATTTATTGCGTCTCAACGTGAGGGCATGAATGTGTTTCGCGATTTGCCGCCAGATGCGCCGATCATCGTTGCGCAATCGGCTTGGCAATATTCGCACCACGTTCTGCCCGGTCTGATCCATCACACGGGGCCGATCCTGACTGTCGCGAACTGGTCGGGCCAATGGCCGGGGCTTGTGGGTATGTTGAACCTCAACGGCTCCCTGGCCAAGGCTGGCGTGCCCTACTCAACACTCTGGAGCGAGGGTTTCACGGACACCTTCTTCCTTAATGGCCTGAGTGCGTGGCTTGAAACCGGATCACTTGTCCATGAAGTGACCCATGTTCGGGACAACTTTGAAGTGCCCGATGCTCTGGCAGATGTGGCGCACGACATAGCCGAAACCATGCGGCGCGACAAGATGATCATGGGCGTGTTCGATGAAGGTTGCATGGGGATGTTCAATGCTATTATTCCCGATCACCTTTTGCATTCAACCGGCGTGTTCAAAGAACGCCTTTCGCAATCCGCGCTTTATTATGAAACAACGCAGGTGCCGCAGGCTGAGGGTCAGGCGGTCCTGGAGTGGCTCGAAACGCGCGGCATGCGGTTTGAGTTCGGAGAGGACGACGAAACCGAGCTGACCCGCGATCAGGTCATCTGGCAGGGACGCATGTACGTGGCCGCCGTCCGTATCGCGCATCAGTTTGGCTGTGATGCCATTGGTATCCAATACCAACAGGGGCTGAAAGACTTGCTGCCTGCCTCCGATCTGGTTGAGGGGCTGCTAAATAATTCAGACCGGCCTCCTGTTCTTGATGAATTGGGGCGTGAAATTCGACCCGGCCAACCGATCATCCACTTTAATGAGGTTGATGAATGCGCGGGGCTTGATGCGCTGTTAACCAACCGAGTTCAAACCGCACTCGGATTGCCCGTCGAGACGACCCTGCATGATGTGCGATGGGGCGACGAAGACCGCGATGGTACTGCAGGTTTCGTCTGGGTGTTCGAAATTTCCGGTGCCACACCGCCTGCGCATCATGTTGATGGCTATGCCGGATCCATTGGGTATCGCCAGCCTCCGATGTATTTCCGGTTAGGCGGGTCAACATTGGCAGGGATCGCAAAGCCGGGATCAATCGTCTGGTCGCGGATATTCATAGAAGCTGACGGGCTGCACATGGATATCGGCACCGGTCAGGCCCTTGCGCTTTCTAAGGCCGAAACCCAGCGCCGCCTTGATGCCACAACACCGCAATGGCCGATCATGCATGCGCAACTGGATGGGATTGACCGCGACAAGTTGATGGCCCGCCACAAGGCCAACCATGTAAACGTGGTCTATGCGACCAGCCCTGAAACCGCGCTAGAAGCCGCTTTGTGCCGCGCGTCCCTTGCACAGGCGCTTGGTATCAAAGTCCACCTTGCCGGCATCTAGTTGTTACTTCACCGCGCCGGCGGCCATCCCTTTGATGATGTAGCGTTCAAGCGCGATGCCTATGATGATCAACGGCAAGATCGCTGCAAAACTTAGTGCCGCCATGGACCACCAACTGATGCCTTGGCTGCCCGTTTGGCTGGCCACCATCACGGGCAGGGTTTTGGCGTGGCTCGAGGTGAGCAATGCTGCAAAGAAATATTCGTTCCATGTGAGCACAAGCGAAAGAATAAATGCGGCGACCATGCCGGGTGCCGCGATGGGGAGGATAATCGTCAGGAAGGCCCCCCAGATTGAAAGGCCATCAACGAGCGCGGCTTCCTCCAGCTCTGATGGGATTGATCCAAACTGGTCGCGCATGATCCAGATCACAATCGGCAAGACCGTCAGCGCATAAAGCAGGATCAAACCGATCCGCGTGTCCAACATGCCAAGCGCTTTGTAGAGCACCAGAAACGGCAGGGCCAACACCACCGGCGGCAAGATCAACTGACTGAGAAAAAAGAACGAGATGTCTGAATTGCGCATGAACCCAAAGCGATAGTTGAATCGGGACAACCCATATGCAGCACAGCTGCCTAGCCCCACGGCAATGACCGATGCCGAAACGGCGATCACTGCGGAATTCCAAAACCGCTTTAAGAATTCTTCGCGTACGGTGCTTTCGTTGCCAATGGTGTCAGGCGACAACCCAAGCGAGCGCCAGCCGAGCCATTTCGGTGTATAATCCCAAAACGGAACCATGTTCCCCTTCATCACGTCGGGTGCCATCTTGAAGCTGGTTGTGATCGTCCAATAGATTGGGAACAGTGCGATGATCGTCCAAATAAGCAGGACACCATAGATCACCAGACGCCCAGAAAAGCGTTTGGCCCGGAATGCGCGATCTGCATCGCTGTCATGAAATATCTGATCTGCCATGTTAGTACCTCGGCCGCATCCAGCGGTCGGCCGCCTTGATCAAAATCGTCATCGCAATGACAATCACAACCAGATAGAACATTGCCAGCATTGTGCCATATCCCACGTTTGAACGATCCCGATATTCCCTGAAAATGAAAGACGTGACACTGTCAGTCGCACCTCCGGGGCCACCGGAAGTGACATTGATGATGATGTCCGCAAGCTTCAGCTTGAAAATGATCCGGATCAGGATCGCAGTGATCGACACCGGCAGCATCAGCGGAAAGGTAACTTCCCAAAACCGTGTCCAGGCGCTGGCACCGTCCACTTCGGCAGCTTCATGCAAATCTTTCGGAATGGCCTGCAACCCTGCGAGGATCATGATCATCATGAAGGGGATGTAGGTCCAAGCATCCATGAGCATGATCATCAGGCGGGCAATTTCGGGTGATGAAAAGAAGGACGGGCTTTCTACGCCGATCTCACGCAGAAATCGCGCAATCGGGCCAAAGCGGTTTTCCAGCATTGATTTGCCAATCATCCACGAAACGGCCACCGGCGACAGCATGAGAGGCAGCAGAAACGCAACACGAAAGAACTTGCGCCCCTTGATCTGGGTGTTGAGCAAGAGTGCAAGACCAAAGGCGATTGCGTACTCCACGATAATCGCGAGCGAATACCAGATCATGTTCCGCATCGCATTCCAATAGAATGGATCCGCCCACATCTGGCGAATGTTGTCCCACCCATTGAATTGCCTGCCATTGGGCGAGGCAAGGTTCCAATCCGAAAAGGCGATGACCAGCCCAAATAGTAATGGAAAGACCACCATCGATACTACAAAAAGCGTTGCAGGTAGGACAAACAATGTGCGTTTGCCATGTTCGCCGCGGGCAATCACTTGACCGGCACACAGGCATATGGCCCAGAGAATATAGGCGTATAGTGTTGGTCGCCAGGTCTCAAAACCAATGCTAATCCAACCGTTCTGATCCGCCGTCTGCACAAATGCGACAAGAAACAGCAATGCAGCGGAGCCCCAGACGATCAGCTTTCCAAACAGCTTACGCTGCTCAGAGATATTGTCAGCTGTCACGATGTGAAGCAGATCACCTTCAGCACTCATGGTAATACGGCCTCGATCTAGGGGTGTTAGGTCCAGACCGCCGGACGCGTCGGCGGTCTGGATGTCTTCGTTACATACCAAGCGAAGCTTTGTAGAGCTTGATCTGGGTGTCGCGACCAATCTGGTCCGTGATCTTTTCCCAGGCAGCAGCGATGGCATCGCCGATTTCCTGAGCAGACCCATATTGCCCGGCATAACCCTTGGCCAATTCGTCTTCCGCAACAGAGTAGTACTGGAAGATGCCCGGAATACGCGGTTCGATTGCCGCATTCGGATGGTTGTAGCTGTCCGCGTTCGAGCCAAGATAGTCCTCGATAAATGCACGGTCATAACCCGCCGCTTCCCACTCATCGTACTGGAAGTGCGAGTTCCGATAAGGCTGGAAGCCTGAGGGATAAGCCGACATCCAAAGCGAAAGGTCTTTGCCACCCAGATGTGCGGCCGCGCTCCACGCTGCTTTGCGCTTTTTGTCGTCGCCTTGCACGTTCTTGGTCACATAGACGCCCCAGCCGAGGTAGGCCATGTTGGGTGCCTCGTTATAGGTGTCTTCCCATGCGCCGGACTGGCTGTTGTAGACGCGATCAGAACCGGGGTTGATCCCGAAGCCCACAACATCACCAACAACGGAGGTATCCGATGTGCGCGCACTTGAGCCGATATCGCCCCACCACATCAACATTGATCCGGTGCCTGCAAGGAACTGCTGGAAGCCGGTTGTGCCGGGGTCTGCGTTGATCTGGTCTGCGGGGTAAGCGCCCGCTTCGATCAGATCGAGAACGTCTTGAATCGCTTGAACCCATGCCGGGTTGTTGACCCGTGGTTTCATCGTATCGGGATCAAACAGCCATGCAGGATCGCTCGGATGTTTGGCATAAGCTGCTGCGCGGTTTTCAAGGAAGTAGAAGCCAAAGCCGCCCCAACCCTTGAGCGGGTCAAGATACCCATGTGCAGGCAGACCCGTCAGGGGGTCTTCTTTGCCAATCAGCGCCTTGGACGCTGCGTTGACTTCTTGCCAAGTCTTGGGCACCTCGGCGCCGCCGATGGCACCCTCACCAAAATAGTCCGTCCGATATGAGAACGTATGACAGTCACCATCAATTGTGACGCGGTATTTCTTGCCATCCCATGTCCCAACCGGGGCTTTCAGGTAATCTACAAGATCGTCCGCCTCGATCTGTTCTTCGACCCAGTCGGGCATCTCATCCAGCAGACCCTTGCCAGCTGTATCGCCCTCAAATGGAGCGCCCATTTCGATGATGTCAAAATCGACGGTGCCTGTGGCAATCGCCTGTTGCAATCTTGGGTTGTAGTCCGCCTGAGCCAGATCAACCCAGTTGATCTTGGCGCCTGTGTAGGCTTCCCACGGCTTCAGGAACCCGCGGAACAGGAAGTTGTGAAGATTTTGGTTGTTTAGGCCCATAAACGTCAACTCGACGCCTTCGAACTCGCCTTCGGCGACGCGCTCTTTGGTGGGGCCAAGCGTGAGCGCACCGACCTTTTGCCAATCGGCGTCCGTGGGCGAGCCTGCGCCAACACCCGGAATTTGTAGAATTTCTGCGCGTAGCGCGGAATGGCCATCAGCAGCAGCCCGCTTGGGCATCAGTCCACCCATGGCGGCAAGCGCACCTACGCTTGCAGCACCTTGCAGCATTTTGCGACGGCTCAACTGCCGGTGTACAATTGAATTATAGTGTTCGACTTTCATTTCGGTTCCTCCCATTTCAGCAAACCTTTGCATTCCCAATCCATCGGTCATTGTTCGATTGGATTTATGCCGACCTGATTGTCGATTGGCGAAACTGCGAGATAACAGCCTCAAGGAACGGTTTGTCTGACCACAACGTCCTTTTAAATTCGGCGTCTGTCAAGCTACTAACATGCTAGTCAGGTCAGAGCTAGACAAGAGCCAGACCATGGGCTACCCAGAATGCAATGGTGCGACTGGACTCAAAGGGGGGGCAATGGCCGAAGTTTCTGTTAAGCAATTGCGCAAAAGCTACGGCGATAACAGCTGTCATTCATAGCATAGACGTGGATATCGCCGATGGTGAATTCGTCGTGCTTGTTGGCCCGTCTGGCTGTGGTAAATCGACACTATTGCGCATGATAGCGGGATTGGAGGAGATCACTTCGGGTGACATCTCCATTGGAGATCGCCGTGTGAACAACCTATCCCCAAGCGAGCGGGATATTGCGATGGTTTTTCAATCTTATGCGCTGTATCCGCACAAAACTGTGGAAGCGAACATGGGGTTTTCGCTAAAACTTCGAAAATTGGACAAAGCTGAGATCAAAAGGCAGGTGGCTGACGCCGCCGAAATTCTTGGTCTCACACCTTACCTCAAACGCTACCCAAGGGCGCTGTCTGGTGGGCAACGCCAGCGGGTTGCCATGGGGCGGGCGATTGTCCGAAACCCGCAGGTGTTCCTGTTCGACGAACCGTTGTCGAACCTCGACGCCAAATTGCGCGTTCAAATGCGAGCAGAAATTCGGGAACTGCATCAACGCCTGCAAACGACAACCGTCTATGTGACACATGATCAGATCGAAGCCATGACCATGGCGGACAAGATCGTTGTACTGAACGGTGGCCATGTTGAACAGATCGGCAGCCCTCTTGAGCTGTACGACACTCCAAAGAATAGATTTGTGGCCAGCTTCATTGGCTCGCCCTCAATGAACCTGCTGGACGGTGAGATTACTGCTGCCGAGGGGCGCTCGGTCCAAGTTTCCTTGGGCGATGCGACACTTGAGATTCAGGGGCCTGATGGCCTGAAAGCAGGGCGCAAAATCAGTCTTGGGGTGCGACCTGAACATCTCCGCTTGGCCGATTCTGGCCTGCCCGCTAAAGTGCGCGTTGTTGAACCAACGGGTTCAGAAATCCACGTTGTGTTCCAATTTCAGGGTCAAGAGATCACAGCTGTCTTCAAAGAGCGCCACAAATTGGCCCCGGGCGATATGGTCCAGCTGGCGGTTGATCCGGCGCAGGCCCATCTGTTTGATGGTGAAACGGGCACTCGACTGGAATGAGCCAAATCCAGAACTAAAGACGGAGGAAACGGCAATGTTAAAAGGAATCGATCCACGGTTGAATGCTGATGTGCTTCACTGTTTGCGTGCCATGGGGCACGGGGATGCTTTGGTGATATCGGACACGAACTTCCCGGCAGATAGCGTTTCGCGCGAAACCGTCTTGGGCAAATTGCTGCGTATGGAGAATTTGAACTGCGCTGAAACAATCGAATCCATCCTTTCGGTTCTTCCGCTTGATACTTTCGTGGATGATTTCGCTATACGCATGGAGGTTGTCGATGCGCCTGATGAAATCCCCGATGTTCAGAAAGAAGTACAGGCGCAGATAGATGGTGCCGAAGGCAAACCCCGTCCGATGCTCAGCGTTGAGCGGTATAAATTCTACGATCTTGCGCGCGAAAGCTATGCGGTCATCCAAACAGGCGAGCGCCGTTTCTATGGGTGTTTTATCTTGCGCAAAGGTGTCATTGGGCCAGACGAATGAGCTTAGATGTTGTAGTTCTGGGTGTCTTCGTCGCGGACACGGCGTATCGGGCCGACCGCCAGCCGCGCATGGGCGAGACCATTATGGGGCAATCTTTCGCCCTTGGTCCGGGCGGAAAAGGCTCCAACCAAGCAGTTGCGGCCGGCATGGCGGGAACCTCGGTTGGGATTATTACAAAGCTTGGGCGCGATCCCTTTGCGGATATGGCGCTGGCCACTTGGAACAAGGCGGGCGTTACCTCATTGGCGACCCAGCACGGTGAAAGTTATACGGGCGCTGCTTATATTTTTGTCGACGATGCAACCGGGGACAATGCGATCATTGTTTGCCCAGGCGTTGCGGCATCAATCTCCCGCTCTGACATCGACCTCAATGTGCAGACCATCCAAGCGTGCAAGGTTTTCCTCACGCAATTGGAACAACCCTTGGATGCTGCTGAATACGCTTTGACCTGTGCCAAGGAGGCGGGCGCGATCACAATCCTTAATCCGGCCCCGGCAGCAGAAATGCCTGCCTCCATGATCGCACTGTGCGATTATGTCACTCCGAATGAAACCGAAGCCGAGGCCCTCACTGGCATCGCGGTTCGGTCGCCAGAAGACGCGATTGAGGCTGCACAATCGCTGCTCGGCAAGGGGGCAGGGGCGGCGATCATCACGCTTGGTGAGAACGGTTGCCTGTTTCATGACGGAACCACACCGGTCCATATTCCCGCATTCAACGCGGGCCCCGTCGTTGAAACAACCGGCGCAGGCGATGCCTTCAACGGTGGACTGGCCGCGGCTCTTGCAATGGGGATGGTACCCCTTGAAGCCATTCGATTTGGTACGGCAACCGCTGCCATTTCCGTAACCCGCCCCGGCACGGCACCATCAATGCCTGCCCGAAGCGAAATCGAAGCACTCTTGCAACGCTAAGTCGCCGTTTTGCCCGTCAACGTGATTGGAAAATGCAGTTCAAGAGCGTTTCTTCGGAATACCATAACGCCGCTTTATGAACGCCGGATCGAGACATTTGAAGATCCTCAAGCGCAGCCTTTAGGTTCAGGACCCATTAATCGGCTTGATGCTGCGTTGTTGTCATGATTCACGAGCCCCATTGATTTGGGGGACAGATGAGTAATCTCTATTGGCTGACAGAAGCGCAGATGGTGCGACTTCGACCATTCTTTCCAAAGAGCCGAGGTCGAGTACGCGTTGATGACCGGCGTGTATTGAGCGGAATTATCTTCATAAATCGCAATGGCTTACGTTGGTGCGATGCTCCCCCGGAGTATGGTCCACCCAAGACCTTGTACAACCGCTGGAAGCGTTGGAGCGATATGGGGGTGTTTGCGCGGATCATGACTGGATTGGCGGCAGAAACCCCCGACAACAAGACAATCTCAATTGATGCGACCTACCTCAAAGCACACCGCACCGCATCAAGCCTGCGGTTGAAAAAGGGGGGCGTGGACGCCTGATTGGGCAAACCAAGGGCGGAATGAACACCAAACTGCATACCGTCACTGACACCAGCGGCCGCCCGATCCGCTTCTTTATCACCGCCGGTCAAGTGAGCGATTACACTGGTGCGATGGCTTTGCTGAACGGTCTACCGGATGCAGAATGGCTACTGGCCGATCGCGGCTATGATGCTGATTGGTTCCGCGAAGCCCTGTCAGACAGGGGTACAAAGCCCTGAATCCCAGGTCGCAAATCCCGCAACACGGTCGTTCGATACGACAAGCGCCGCTACAGACGCCGCAATCGCATTGAACGGATGTTCGGCAGGCTCAAAGACTGGCGACGTGTCTCAACACGCTATGATCGATGTCCCAAGGTCTTCCTTTCAGCCATCGCTCTCGCCGCAACCGTCATATTTTGGTTATGAGTCCTGACCCTAGTGGTAGAATCTGCAAGTGCCCAGAATTCGTTCCGCTAATCTTTCCGCCTAATTCTAAGGCGCTAACCAGCGCAGCGCAAACAGTCTCAGAAACTCGAGATTCCAAGCAAATGTCTGCTTTTAACGATGCAGCGTTCCATTGCGCACCCGCAGCGAAGGACGGCTCTCCGCCGATTCTGTGGAAAAACAACGTGTTGCGGGTGCAGAAAGTGGCGTCCAAAAGTAGGCGCGAACGCCTTTCCTATCAGGCTTTGCGCATTTGCTGCGGTGCAGGAAAGATCTTGGCTAATTTGCGGAGGTTTTGGGCGGTTGCTGCGAGTAAAAATTCGTCATTTGCGCCGCATGGACCGCGCAATCGCAATCGCCCAAGCCCGAGGATGCGTTTGAGATGGGCGAAGAGCATCTCGACTTTCTTTCGAAGCCGCATTGAGACTTTGTATTGTTCTGTCTTGGCAATTTCACGGGCAACCTGGCGAGCGTCTTCATGTTCTTCACGAGTGATTGATCTGAAGTCGGCATTTGGGCAGCATTTAACTTTTGATGGACACGCTTGGCACGTCAGTTTCAATGCGCGATATTTGGCAACACCTTTGCCGTCCGGACCTCGGTTCGGATCGGAATAATTGCGACGGAACTGTTTAAGTGATTGGCCTTCCGGACACACATATTGGTCGTTTTTGGGGTCCCATTCGAAGTCAGTACGGGACCAAGTCCCGTCTGTGCGACCTGCTTTATCAAGCACGGGAATATGAGGTTTGATATCGCGACCCAGGAGCCATCCCAACATCGGCCCTGATCCATAAGCGCTGTCTGCGATCAACCGTTCTGGATCAATATCATGTTGTTCCTTTATCCGATCCAACATGGTGCGCACAGAACCGACTTCGGCTTGTCGGATCGACCTGGTGCCTTCGACATCCACAATCACGCTGTGGTCGGTATCGATCAAATAATTAGTCGAATACGCAAAGAATGCTGGGCCTTTACGCGCCGCAGTCCATTGGCTGCTTGGGTCAGAATGAGAAGTGAACTTTGGTTCGACTTCCGAGGCTGCGCCGAATGCAGCATCATCCAAGACGTCGAGATATTCCTTCACAGCGCGCGGCGCATCGTTTGGATCAATCGCGCTGTGATCCCAATCTTCCTTTGGTGTGGAGTTCTGTTTATTCGCATCTGCCTCGATCAAACTGGCATCTGCCGCAAGGCGTTGCCCACTCACCAAACCGTCAGCGATGCAGCGTGCGACAGTCTTTTCGAACAAGTGGCGCAGCAAAGCGCTCTCACGGAAGCGCCCGTGCCGGTTCTTTGAGAAGGTGGAATGGTTGGGAATTGGATCAGACAGGTCAAGGCGACAAAACCAACGATAGGCGAGGTTCAAATGCACTTCTTCGCACAACCGGCGCTCTGACCTGATACCGAAGCAATAGCCCACCAAAAGCATCCGGATCAGCAGCTCAGGATCAATCGATGGGCGACCAGTGTGGCTGTAAAACTCAGAGAGATACTGGCGGATGTCGCTCAGATCGACGAACCGGTCTATCGAACGCAAAAGGTGGTCTTGTGGAACATGATCTTCCAACGAGAACTCATAAAACAGCGCCGCCTGTGCCTCCTGCTTTGGTCCCATCATCGTCAGATCCCCCGCCTTTATAGGGGAATTGAATCAGCCAAAGGTCTTCAAATCAACAAGAGTTTTTCAACAGAATTCGCCATTCTGTGGAAAAACAACGTGTTGCTGGCGCAGAAAGTGACGATCCAAACTGAGCGCGAGCGCCTTTCCTGTCAGGCTTTGCGCGTTTGCTGCGGTGCAGGAAAGATCTTGGCTAGTTTACGGAGGTTTTGGGCGGTTGCGGCAAGGAGGAATTCGTCATTTGCGCCGCATGGGCCACGTAATCGCAATCGTCCCAACCCCAAGATGCGTTTGAGATGAGCGAAGAGCATTTCAACTTTCTTTCGCAGCCGCATCGAGATCGCATACTGCTTGGTCTTGGCAATATCACGGGCAACCTGTCGGGGGAGTATCCGAAACTCTGTGTATGAGGCTTAGCCCATGCGGTTTTGACGGGTCATTTATTGAACCGTTCGGGGTATAGGATAGCGAACTGGTTTCGCGCGGCAACCCATTCTCTGACGCAGCGCCC
>Ga0209199_1001758_pt1 | contig 24846 bp, 21 predicted proteins | sample COGITO_mtgs_1105_7_FD_184805 | JGI IMG/M metagenome (GOLD analysis project Ga0209199, IMG submission 184805) | Pelagic marine microbial communities from North Sea - COGITO_mtgs_110523 (SPAdes) (version 2) | ecosystem: Environmental > Aquatic > Marine > Epipelagic ...
CGGAAACTGGCCAGGAGAGATTCCTCATGTACACCGTTGGGCTTATGACTACAGCAAACCGGGTCACGATGAAGACTTTGTACAACAACACGTACCTTTAAAAGAAGGAGAAGAAGAGCTACAACATTAAATGCTTATAACTTAATAGTATATTTAAAAGCCTTTCTTTAAACAAGAAAGGCTTTTTCTTTATATTTGTGTATATGAATGAAAACCTTAACCCTAACGACGATCACTTCACACCAGAAGAACAAGACATAGAAAAGGTGTTAAGACCGCTTTCATTTGATGACTTTGCAGGACAAGATCAAGTCCTTGAAAACCTTCAGATATTCGTGGAAGCCGCCGTAGAGCGTGATGAAGCCTTGGATCACACTTTGTTTCACGGCCCTCCTGGTCTTGGAAAAACCACCCTTGCACATATTCTAGCCAATGAACTTGGTGTTGGAATCAAAGTCACCTCAGGCCCTGTATTGGATAAGCCAGGAGACTTGGCAGGATTGCTTACCAACCTTGAAGAACGCGATGTGTTATTCATTGATGAAATTCACCGTTTGAGTCCCATCGTCGAAGAGTATTTATACTCTGCAATGGAAGATTATAAAATTGACATCATGATTGAATCTGGGCCTAATGCCCGCACGGTTCAAATCAACCTAAACCCATTTACATTAGTCGGTGCAACAACTAGATCAGGACTGTTAACAGCACCCATGCGTGCCCGATTTGGAATCAGTAGCCGCTTGCAATACTATTCAACGGAATTACTTTCTACCATTCTTGAAAGAAGTGCAGAAATTCTAAAAGTTCCCATCAGTTTTGAGTCCGCAGTTGAAATTGCAGGGCGAAGTAGGGGGACACCTCGAATCGCGAACGCCTTATTACGACGGGTTAGAGATTTTGCACAAATAAAGGGCAATGGAAAAATTGATATTGAAATCGCCAAATTTAGCCTAAAAGCATTGCATGTAGATGCGCATGGACTCGATGAAATGGACAATAAAATTTTGACCACTATCATTGATAAATTCAAAGGAGGCCCAGTAGGTGTTACCACCATTGCAACCGCAGTTAGTGAAAGCCCAGAAACCATTGAAGAAGTCTATGAACCTTTCCTCATCCAACAAGGGTTTATCATGCGAACACCCAGAGGCCGTGAAGTTACCGACCTTGCTTACAAACATTTAGGACGCATCAAAGGCGATATTCAAGGAGGGTTGTTTTAGCTCAATTTTATAATAATGTCAGGCTGAGCGCAGTCGAAGCCCTTAAAAATTTTAATCATGTATTTTTATTACGTATACATTCTTAAATGCTCTGACGAATCGTATTATACAGGAATAAGAAACAATTTAGAGAAAAGGTTTAACCAGCATCAGTTTGGATTTAACAAAGGTTCATATACCTACAATAGACGACCATTGACGTTAGAGTTTCACCAAGAATTTAACGATGTTTTACAAGCTATATATTTTGAAAAAAAAATTAAAGGTTGGACAAGATTGAAAAAACATGCCTTAATAAACGGAGATTTTGATATGTTACAAATTCTTTCAGAATGTAGGAATGCAACGCATTATAAATATAATAATTAGTTGATTTAGCACTTCGACAGCGCCTGCCTGCCGATAGGTAGGCTCAATTAGACATTCAAATGAATTTAAAAAACCACTATTCAAGTTTAATAAAAGCAGAAGCTCAACGCCTCGGTTTTTTGTCTTGTGGTATCAGCAAGGCGGGGTTTTTAGAAGAAGAAGCTCCGCGCTTGGAGTCGTGGCTCAAAAAAAATAGCCATGGTAAAATGCAGTACATGGAAAACCATTTTGACAAACGCCTGGATCCAACACTATTAGTTGAAGACTCCAAAAGTGTGGTCTCTCTCATTTATAATTATTTCCCCGAAGAAACCCAACAAGATCTAGACGCTCCAAAAATCAGTAAATATGCCTATGGCAGGGACTATCATTTTGTCATCAAAGACAAACTCAAACAACTTTTAGAATTTATTAAAGAAGAAATAGGTGAGGTGCATGGTCGTGCGTTTGTAGATTCCGCGCCAATTTTAGAAAAAGCATGGGCAAAGAAATCAGGCTTGGGATGGATTGGAAAACACAGCAACTTACTAACCCAAAAAGTGGGCTCCTTTTATTTTATAGCAGAGCTTATTATAGATTTAGAATTGGACTACGACACGCCTGTGACCGATCATTGTGGAACGTGTACCGCCTGTATAGACGCCTGTCCAACAGAAGCCATTTCTCCAGAACATGGAGTGGATGGCAGTAAATGTATTTCTTATTTCACCATAGAACTCAAAGAACAAATTCCTTCAGAAATGAAAGGGCAATTTGACAATTGGATGTTTGGCTGTGATGTGTGCCAGGATGTATGTCCGTGGAATCGATTTTCAAAAGCGCACTCGGAACCCTTATTCAACCCAAAACCAGAACTGTTGTCCATGAGCAAACAGGACTGGGAAGAAATCACACAAGACACCTTCTCTAAAGTATTTCAGCATTCAGCCGTAAAGCGCACAAAGTTTTCAGGGTTAAAAAGAAATATTGAGTTTTTAAAATAATTTTCTTTAAGTTTATAAAACCTATATTACAGCTATGAACCAAGCATGTTGAAATCGTTACCTTATAAGCTAATGATTGATAGAACCTGTCTGCGACAGGCATGCATAGAGCCGTTATAAAAAAATAAAATAGACACATGAACAAAGTCTTCACACTCCTCGTCACATCCATTCTATGCATTCAGTGCAACACAAAACCGAAGACATTAATCCCCGACAAAACACTTGGAGTGATTGCAGAAAATGCCATGGTAGTTTCCGCTAGAGAAGAAGCCTCTAAAATTGGGGTCTCGATTATGAAACAAGGAGGGAATGCTTTTGATGCCATGATTGCTACCGATTTAGCATTGTTGGTTTCATATCCTGTTGCAGGCAATATTGGTGGTGGTGGTTTTATGGTTTTCAGAATGAATGACGGCACGATTGGAAGCTTAGATTTCAGAGAAAAAGCACCCTTAGCAGCCACAAAAAACATGTACCTTGATGTAGATGGAAATGTAAATTCGGATGCAAGTAAAATAGGCGCACTCGCCGTGGGAGTTCCCGGAACGATTGCAGGCTTATTTGAAGTGCATCAAAAATTTGGATCACTCCCCTTTGCAAAATTGATAGAACCCGCTATAGAATTAGCAAGTAACGGGGTGATTGTCACGGAAAAACAAGCGAAGCAGTTAAACCGTTTTAAGTCCAAATTCAGGGAAGCGAATAAAAGAACCATTCTATTAGACAAGGACTGGCAAACGGGCGATACGATCATATACCCAAAGTTAGCTGAAACATTAAAACGCATTAAAGTGAATGGGAGGGACGAATTCTATAAAGGGGAAACCGCTAATATTATAGTAGATCAGGTTCAAAAACTAGGCGGTATTATCACCAAAGAAGACTTAGCTAGCTATGAAGCCAAATGGAGAGACCCAATCACCTTTATGTACAAAGGTCATAAAATTATTTCCATGCCGCCCCCTTCTAGTGGAGGCATCTGCCTTGCACAAATATTAAAAAGTATTGAACCTTTTAACATAGAACAGTACCCACACAATTCAACTCAATACATCCAACTCATTGCGGAAGCAGAACGCAGAGCTTATGCCGACCGCTCGTATTTTTTAGGAGATCCTGATTTTGTCAATATTCCAACCGACAGTCTGACATCTGAAAACTATCTTTCCAGAAGAATGAGTGATTTTAATTGGGAAAAAGCCACACAATCGAGCGCACTCTCACGAGGTTCTATTCCTGGATATGAAAGTAATGAAACCACCCATTATTCGATCGTTGACCCCTTTGGAAACAGTGTGGCAGTGACCACCACCCTAAATGCGGCTTATGGCTCTAAAGTCTATGTAGAAGAAGGCGGTTTCTTTTTAAATAATGAAATGGATGACTTTAGTGCAAAGCCGGGAGAACCAAATATGTATGGCTTGGTCGGAGCTGAAGCCAATGCCATCGCACCAAAAAAACGAATGTTAAGCTCCATGTCGCCATCCATTGTTGAAACAAATGGTCAACTCAAAATGGTGGTAGGTTCGCCAGGAGGTTCTACCATTATCACATCTGTCATGCAAAATATTCTAAATGTATTGGAGTACGATATGAGCATGCAAGAATCGGTTTCCACGCCACGATTTCACCACCAATGGTTGCCAGATAATATCAAATTTGAAACCTCCTTTGACACGCTTGTTTTTCAATCACTTAAAAAATTAGGCTACGCCATAGACCAGACGAATTCGCCAATCATAGGAAAAGTAGATGCTATTTTGGTGTTAGCTGATGGGAAATTAGAAGGGGGTGCTGACCCGAGAGGCGACGATGCAGCTGCTGGGTTTTAGCCCATAATTTTTAGAATAGTCACCTCAATTTTACACAATGTCAACGTCAAATTTTTAAAAGAATAGCTCTAAAATTTCATTATTAAACTGAACTGTCTAACTTTGCAGATTAAACCATCAAGATGCCAAAACTGAGTAAACACGATTTAGAAGCCTTAGCTTATCACGAAAAACCGACACCTGGAAAAATCCAAGTAGTTCCAACTAAAAAATACGCCACCCAAAGAGACTTGGCATTGGCCTATTCCCCAGGCGTTGCAGCACCTTGCTTGGCCATAGAAAAAAATCCATCCGATGCATATAAATATACAGCCAAAGGAAATCTAGTCGCTGTGATTACCAACGGAACCGCCGTTTTAGGATTGGGTAATATTGGCGCGGAAGCCTCCAAACCAGTGATGGAAGGAAAAGGATTACTCTTTAAAATATTTGCAGATATTGATGTGTTTGACATTGAAGTGAATACTGAAAATGTAGAAGAATTTATTCAAACGGTAAAAAATATAGCTCCCACTTTTGGAGGGATTAACTTAGAAGACATCAAAGCGCCAGAAGCCTTTGAAATCGAAAAACGATTGAAAGAAGAACTCGATATTCCTGTGATGCATGACGACCAACATGGAACAGCGATCATCTCTGCAGCAGCTTTATTGAATGCCTTAGAAATCGCAGAAAAAAACATTCAAGACGTGCAAATTGTGGTGAGTGGTGCTGGCGCCGCTGCTATTTCCTGTACACGATTGTACCAATCATTTGGGGCAAAACGCGAAAATATTGTCATGCTGGATAGTAAAGGGGTTATTAGAAACGATCGCGATCATTTAACCTCTCAAAAAGCGGAGTTTGCAACCGATCGAAAAATCGATACGTTAGACGAAGCAATGAAAGATGCCGATGTATTTATCGGACTCTCAACCTCTGACATTGTAAACCCTGAGATGCTTTTGTCTATGGCGGACAATCCAATTGTGTTTGCAATGGCAAATCCGGATCCTGAAATAAAATACCACCTCGCGGTTAAAACTCGTGACGATATTATTATGGCTACGGGACGAAGTGACACTCCTAATCAAGTCAACAATGTACTTGGTTTTCCATTTATATTTAGAGGGGCTCTCGATGTGAGAGCGACTTCTATTAATGAAGAAATGAAAAAAGCAGCAGTCATTGCCTTAGCGAATTTAGCGAAAGAGCCTGTTCCAGAACAAGTAAACATTGCTTATGGCGAAACACGTTTGACCTTTGGAAAAGATTACATCATCCCAAAACCATTTGATCCCCGCCTGATTGCAGCGATTCCACCAGCAGTTGCAAAAGCAGCCATCGAAAGCGGCATCGCCTTGGCACCAATTACAGATTGGGAACACTACGAAGACACTCTTTTGGAGCGTATGGGCTCCGACAATAAAATTGTAAGACTGTTATTTAACCGAGCGAAGCTAAACCCGAAACGTGTTGTTTATGCAGAAGCAGATCAGTTAAACGTTCTTAAAGCGGCGCAAATTGCTCTTGAAGAAGGCGTTGCAATGCCTATTTTATTAGGCCGTCGAGACGAAATAGAGCGTCTTATGGAAGAACTCGAATTTGATGCAGAAGTGCAGATTATCGACCCTAAAGCCGATGAAAGTAGTATTCAAAAAAACAAATACGCTGAAATATATTGGAAACAACAACAGCGGAAAGGAGTGACACTTTTAGCCGCCCAAAAGCTAATGCGCGAACGTAATTATTTTGCTGCAATGATGGTCAATGAAGGTGACGCGGATGCCCTTATTTCGGGGTATTCTAGTAATTATGGATCTGTCTTAAAACCAATGTTAAATTTAATTGGGATGGCACCTGGCTCCACTCGCATTGCGACCACCAATGTGATGATTACACAAAGAGGCCCAATGTTTTTGAGTGATACAGCGATCAACATAAATCCTTCCGCAGACGATTTGATAAAAATTGCACAGATGACTTCTGGTGTGGTTAAAATGTTTGGTATAGAACCTGTCATGGCGATGATATCCTATTCTAACTTCGGGTCGTCAAAGGATAAAACAGCCACCAAAGTCAGAGAAGCGGTGTCGTATTTGCACCGAAGACACCCAGATTTGTTAGTGGACGGTGAATTACAAACAGATTTTGCGTTGAACAGTGATATGTTAAAAGAAAACTTTCCTTTTTCTAGACTTGCAAATAAAAAAGTAAATACACTTATTTTTCCAAATTTAGAATCGGCGAATATCACCTATAAATTATTAAAAGAACTTAATAAAGCGGAGTCCATTGGGCCGATCATGATGGGATTACGCAAGCCTGTTCATATTTTACAATTAGGAGCAAGTGTTGATGAAATTGTGAATATGACTGCCGTTGCGGTCGTCGATGCACAGCAAAAAGGAAAAGCGGCAAATTAACGCTCTAAATCACTTTCTTTTTTCTTCTTAAAATATTGTATTATTTTAGTACATTTGAAGTTCAAAGGAAGTGAAGATATGATTACACACATTCAGGGTAAATTAGTTGAAAAAACACCAACGCACGTCATTATAGATTGTAACGGGATAGGGTATTTTGTCAACATTTCACTTCATACGTTTTCTCAAATCCCAGATCAAGAGGCGATTAAAGTCTTTACACACCTTCAAGTGAAAGAAGACTCTCACACGCTGTATGGGTTTATTAGTTCTGCAGAACGAGAAATTTTTAGACTGCTAATATCAGTCAGTGGGATTGGCGCAAACACAGCGCGCACCATGCTTTCGTCGCTCACACCCAAACAAATTAGAGAAGGAATTGCCGTTGGCGATGTTGCTTTGATACAGTCTGTGAAAGGCATCGGTCTTAAAACAGCACAAAGAGTCATCATCGATTTAAAAGATAAAGTCCTTAAAATTTACGATATTGATGAAACTTCCTTGTCTCAAAACAATACAAACAAAGATGAAGCGTTATCTGCTTTAGAAGTTTTGGGCTTTATGAAAAAACAATCCGAACGCATTGTCGAAAAAATCGTAATATCTACGCCAGATGCCTCCGTAGAATTTATTATTAAGGAAGCGCTTAAAAATCTATAAATCATTTGAAAATCGCTAACTATAAATCACATTTTAAAAGACTCTTTTTTGGAGTTCTGTTTTTGAGTTTCAACTCAGTATTGTTTGCGCAACAACCTACGACCGTTAGAGATTCTACCTCTACCACATTTTCATTTGGAAAACTAGACACTCCAGACCCAGCTAGTATTGAAAGTAAATACACCTACGATCCCCTAACGGATCGGTATTTCTACACCTCAACTGTAGGAGATTTTAATATTAATTACCCCGTTATATTAACACCAAAAGAATTTCAAGACCTCGTGGTCAAAGAAAGTTTGAAAGCCTATTACAAAGAAAAATTAGACGCTCTCGACGGAAAAAAAGAAGGCTCTGAAGAAGCGAAGAAAAATCTAATTCCAGATTTATATATCAATTCCAAATTTTTTGAAACCATATTTGGGAGCAATGTAATTTCGGTAGTGCCACAAGGGTCTGTTGAAATGGATTTGGGCGTGATGTACACCAAACAAGAAAATCCAGCATTTTCACCACGAAATCAAAGTAATTTCACCTTTGACTTCGATCAACGCATTAGCTTAAGTTTGACAGGTAAAGTAGGAACACGACTAAAAGTGAATGCCAATTATGACACCCAGTCCACGTTTGATTTCCAGAATTTATTTAAAATTGAATACACACCATTAAGTGAAGCACTAGGGGTAATTGAACAAGGAAAACAATTACTTTCTGACCCTACAGGGGCAGCAAAAGGTCTTGCGCAAAAGGAATTAAATAAATTGAATTCGGATAACGAAGATTCAATTTTACAAAAACTAGAACTTGGAAATGTAAGCATGCCTCTCAACAGTTCTCTTATCACAGGAGCACAAAGTTTGTTTGGTGTAAAAACAGAACTACAGTTTGGAAAGACCAGAGTCACAGCTGTGTTTTCTGAGCAACAATCTGAAACACGCTCTGTCACTGCGCAAGGCGGTGGGACTTTAGAAGACTTTGAATTTTTTGGTTTAGACTACGACGAAAATAGACACTTTTTTCTTGCTCAATACTTTAGATCTGAATACGATGATGCACTTAAAAATTATCCATTTATCAACTCGCAAGTTCAAATTACAAGGGTAGAGGTTTGGGTCACCAATAGAACCAATCAAATTCAAAACGTTCGAAATATTGTTGCCTTACAAGATTTAGGAGAGTCCTCAGTAATCGGGCTAACATCCATTCCAGGAGGCTTCGTCAATGTAGGGCCTGATGCACTTCCAAGTAATGGAAATAATGATTTTGATCCCACAAAAATTGGAGATGCAGGTTCTTCATTATCGAATGCCATTCGAGATATTGCCACGGTTCAATCCGGATTTTTAATCCCTGGGATCAGTGAAGGATTTGATTATGGAAAGCTGGAAAATGCCCGAAAATTAACCGAAGGGAATGAATTTTCAGTCGACACACAATTAGGGTATATTTCTTTAAATCAACGTCTTCAGAACGATGAGGTTCTAGCGGTTGCGTATCAATATACGATTGGGGAAAATGTATATCAAGTTGGGGAGTTTGCCAATGACGGACTCGCCGCAACGGATGTTGAGGTGGACGAGAATACAAACATCCAAACCGTTACCAATCAGAGTTTAGTCCTAAAAATGCTAAAAAGTGCAGTCACCAACGTCAATCTTCCTACTTGGGATTTGATGATGAAAAATATTTACAACACGGGTGCGTATCAATTGTCTCAAGATGATTTTAGATTAAATATTTTCTATAACGAAACCTCAGCACTCAACTTTATCACACCCGTAGGTTCGGATCCATTTCCAGCACCTACAGGAAATAATGACCCAATAGAGGAAACGCCTTTAATTAGATTGTTTAACTTCGATCGATTAAACTTTAATAATGATCCTCAGAATAAAGGAGATGGTTTTTTTGATTTTGTTCCAGGGATTACAGTGATTCCTCAAAACGGTAAAATTATATTCACCAAAGTAGAGCCTTTTGGAAATTATTTGTTTGAAACCCTGCGACTCAATGGTTCTGAAATCTATGATGGTGACGAAACAACGTTTAACACGAATCAATCAAAATACGTTTATAGATCCCTCTATAAGAGCACAAAAACAGCGGCCTTACAAGACAGTGAAAAAAACAAATTTTTGATGCGGGGTCGCTATAAATCTTCTGGAAGTTCAGGCATTCCGATTGGCGCCTTTAATGTGCCAAGAGGTTCTGTAAAAGTAACTGCTGGTGGACGTGTACTTGTAGAAGGCGTTGACTATACCGTGAATTATCAGATTGGAACCGTCCAAATCTTGGACCCTTCACTGCAAGCCTCTAACACCCCAATTCAGGTGTCGGTTGAAAATAATGCTGTTTTTGGGCAACAAACAAAACGCTTTACAGGAATCAACGTCGAACACCAATTCAATGAAAACTTTGTATTGGGTGCCACCGTCTTAAATTTAAATGAACGTCCCATTACACAGAAAGCGAATTATGGGAGCGAATCGATCAACAATACTATTTTTGGGTTTAATGGAAACTACTCCACCGAAGTTCCATTCCTCACCCGATTGGCAAACAAATTACCAAACATTGATACCGACGTTGAATCCAACCTATCCCTTCGAGGAGAGTTTGCATATCTAAGACCAGGCACTCCAAAAGGAACCGATTTTGACAGTGAAGCAACCTCTTATGTCGATGATTTTGAAGGCTCCCAAAATGGCATCAGTTTACTAAGTCCACAATCATGGTTTTTATCAAGCCGCCCAAAAGATCTTGGACGTGTGTATGCAGAAGGAGCTGAAGATGTTGCGGGTTATCAAAATGGATTTGACAGAGCCCACTTGAACTGGTACTCCGTCGATCCTATTTTTTACAGTGGCCAACGCCCTGGAGGCATTACAGATGACGACATTTCCGATCATTATGCAAGACGAATTTTTATTAAAGAGCTGTTCCCTCAAGTAACGGTCGTCACAGGACAATACTCTGTTATCAACACCTTAGATCTAGTATATGAACCCGAAGAAAGAGGACCATATAATTATAAACTAGACGCAGTCGATGGTATTTTAGAAACACCTCAAAACAGTTGGGCAGGGATTACAAGACAACTCACTTCCACAGATTTTGAGCAATCTAATGTAGAGTACATTGAGTTTTGGTTGATGGACCCCTTTTTGGACAATCCTTCTAATCCTGGGGGAAAACTAGTTTTTAATTTAGGAAATATTTCTGAAGATGTGATTAAAGATGGAAAAAAACAGTACGAAAACGGACTTCCAGAAGATGGGGATATCAGTTTGTTTCCACCTACTGCCTGGGGAACCGTCACGCCTCAAAATCAATCCTTGATCTATGCGTTTTCATCGCAAGGCGACGAGCGAAACAATCAGGATGTTGGATTGGATGGCTTTGATGATTTTGAAGAAGGCATCATCAGTCCGCAGTTTTCAGCATTTAGTGGACTTGAAGATCCTGCCAATGACAACTACAAGTATTATTTGAATACCGAAGGGGATATCTTTGAGCGTTATAAAAAATATAATGGTCTCGAAGGGAATTCTCCAGATGCGGTTTCAGACACCAATCGTGGTTCTACAACGCTGCCAGATGTGGAAGATATCAACCGTGATAATACGATGAATACCATAGACAGTTATTACGAATATGAAATAGACATCTCTCCTTCAGATTTAAATAACGCTAGCAATTCCTTTATAGTCGATAGAAAGTCCGTTACAAATATCACTTTACCAAATGGATCTTCTTCTGGAACGATCAATTGGTACCAGTATCGAATCCCAATTTCAGAATTCACGAATAACATCGGAGGTATATCTGATTTTAGATCGATTCGATTTGCACGAGTGTACTTAAAAGAGTTTACAGAAAAAACCGTATTCCGATTTGGAACCTTGGATTTAGTACGAAGTGATTGGCGTCGTTACCAATTGTCGTTAGATGACGAATCGAACCAAGCAACAGAAGCAGACCCTACCGCCTTTAGTGTTGGGATTGTAGGCGTTCAAGAAAATGACGGTGGCTATGTATCCCCTCCAGGAGTTGAACGGGAACAATTAAACAACAACAATACTATTGTGCCTCAAAACGAACAATCCTTGGTGGTGGATGTTTGTGAGTTGGAACCTGATGATGCGAGAGGTGTTTTTAAAAACATCAATGTGGACATGCGTCAGTATAAAAAACTGAAAATGTTTATCCATGCCGAGGATGGTGAAACCGATAGCTTTGAACAAGGAAGCTTGGTAGGATTCATTAGAATGGGGAATGATTTTACACAAAACTACTACCAAATAGAGGTCCCTTTACGCAAATCATCAGGAGCCGCAGGCGCCTCTCCTGACGAAGTTTGGCCAGAAGAAAACGAGATTAATATACCCTTAGAATTTCTTGAAAAAATAAAAGCCTTGGGTATTAGCCTAGGTACTTTAGGGAACGACGCTCCAACCTTTTACAATGTGATTGATGGGGAATTGCAAGAAAATCCGGTAGGAGAATTTGAGGCATTTTCGTTAAGTTCAAACCCTACAGCCGTTGAACAACGAATTGCCATCAAAGGAAATCCAAATTTTGGAGATATAAGAACCTTAATGGTGGGAGTCAAAAATATTAGTGGAAATTCACAATGTGCAGAAGTTTGGTTCAATGAGCTGCGTCTTGCCGACATGGACAACGAAGGCGGCTGGGCAGCCATTATGAGTGTCGATACCAACATCGCCGATTTCATGAACATCAATGCTACCGCAAAACGAAGTACCACTGGTTTTGGAAGTTTAGAACAAGGGCCAAACGAGCGAAGTCGTGAAGATTTGAAACAATACGATGTGGTCACAAACATGAACCTTGGTCAGTTGTTACCAAAAAAATGGGGCTTAGAAATCCCTTTTAATTACGGTCAAAGTGAAGAACTCATCACGCCTGAGTATGACCAACAATACAAAGATTTAACACTTCAAAGCCGATTGGATGCCGCTACAACTTCCGACGAACGCGAACAGATTAAAATCCAATCTGAAGATTATACGAAACGACAAAGCATCAATTTTATCGGCGTTCGAAAACAACGTACGGGCGATGCCAAACCAAGAGTGTACGACGTCGAAAATCTAACGATGAACTATTCTTTCAATCAAATAAAACACCGCGATTTTGAAATTGAAAACTCCTTAGATCAAAACGCAAGAGTAGGCGCCAACTATAATTATAGTTTTAACCCCATAAAACTGGAACCCTTCAAGAAAAACGATTCTCTGTTTATGAATAAATATTGGAAACTCATAAAGGACTTTAATTTAAACTTATTGCCTTCCAGTCTTTCCGTGAGTTCTGACTTTGTACGACAATTTAACAGTCAAAAATTTAGAGATGCAGGATTAGGCGCTAATAATATTACGGTTGATGAATTGATTCGAAGAAACTATACGTTTGATTTTCAATACACCATCAATTACGACCTTACAGAAGGGTTGCGACTGAACTTTACTTCCTCCACGAATAATATTGTAAGAAATTATTTTAAAAATGATGAATTAAATGGCGATCAAGATCCGGAACTTGGTGTCTGGGACCGCTTCCTTGATTTTGGAGATCCAAACAGACATACCCAACAATTAGGGATCAATTATGAATTGCCGTTAAATAAATTTCCGGCATTGAGTTTTGTCACCTCTAGTTATTCTTATACCGGCGATTTTCAATGGAACAAAGGTTCTGACTTATTGGTAGGAGATAGTGATACAAGTTTAGGGAATTCTATTTCGAATGCCAATCAGCATAACTTGAATACATCCTTTGACATGCGCAAACTGTATCGATATTTAGGGATCAAAAAATCATCAAGAAGAAATAGAGCTGTAAAATCGAACGCTAAGGCACCAAATCCTAGAGCTTCTTCGAAATCTAAAAAATTCAATTTGAAAGATTTTGGTATTGGATTGTTAACCAGTATCAATCGCATGCAGGTTAATTATTCCGAAGGAAATAGCTCTTTTTTACCGGGCTACCTTCCAACGCCAGGCTTTTTAGGAACGCTTAGGCCAACGGCTGGATACACCTTTGGAAGTCAGCGCGACATCAGACAAATTTCTGCTGAAAACGGATGGCTTACAACCTATGCTCAATTCAATCAGCAGTACACCGAAACTCATACTCAAAACATAGATTTCAATATTAATATGGAGCCAATCTCCGATCTGAAAATAGATTTGACGGGGGGTAAAACCTATGCAACCAACCTTACAGAAACTTTTAATGCGGAAGATAATAATCTGGATGGTTTGAGTGATAATTATAAACCATTAATCCCTAATACGTTTGGGAATTTTAATATATCAACTGTATTAATTAAAACAGCGTTTAGTCAAAGTGACGAAAATAATTCGGTTCCGTTTGAAGAATTTAAAACCAACCGTTTGGTGATTGCCAACCGCTTGGCTCAAAACTTCTACGGTTCCAATGGATATACTGTAGATTCCGAAGGCTACCCTGAAGGGTTTGGAAAAAACAGTCAAGCCGTATTGTTACCTTCTTTCTTAGCGGCCTACTCTGGAAAAAAATCAAATAAAATTAGTTTGAATGCTTTTAGAGACATTCCACTCCCTAACTGGACTTTGAAATACACAGGGTTTATGAAAAACAAATGGTTTAAAAAACGCTTTAGAAGGTTCTCTTTAACCCATGGTTACAATGCGTCCTATACGATCAACCAGTTCAGGACAAATCTTGATTACAAAGACAATAAGCCAATTCCAAATTTAGATTATGCATCTCAAGATCCTAACACTCTAGATCAATCCGATAATTACAAAGCTGAAACCTTGTATAGCAACATCAATTTGGTGGAGCAGTTCAGTCCTTTGGTGAAGATTGATTTTGAAATGAAAAACTCGGTCAAGGTCTCTGCTGAAATTAAAAAAGACCGAAGTTTATCTTTAAGTTTCGATAACAACCTCCTTACTGAAATTCACGGAAACGAATATATTTTTGGACTCGGTTATCGAATTAAAGATTTAAGAATACGCTCCAAATTGGCGGGGCCTCGTAGAATCATCAAAAGTGATTTGAATATGAAAGCTGATATTTCCATGAGAAATAACAAAACCATCATTCGGTATTTAGATTTAGACAACAATCAAGTAAGTGCGGGTCAAACGATATGGAGCATGCGTTATGCGGCGGATTATGCCTTCAGTAAAAACTTAACAGCCATCTTCTATTTTGACTATGCGTTCTCAGAATATGCAATTTCAACAGCATTTCCTCAAACGACCATTCGTTCAGGATTCACCTTGCGTTACAACTTTGGAAATTAATACAAACTACACTAATACGATATAATTATGAATGTACCTGCTGACTTAAAATACACAAAAGACCACGAATGGGTAAAAATTGATGGCGATACAGTCACCGTTGGAATTACTGATTTTGCACAAAGTGAATTAGGAGATATTGTTTACGTAGAAGTCGAGTCTCTAGACGAAGCTTTGGAAGCGGATGCCGTTTTTGGAACTGTAGAAGCCGTCAAAACCGTTTCTGATTTGTTTTTGCCAGTTGCTGGTGAAATCATAGAATTTAATGAATCCTTAGAAGAAGAGCCAGAAAAAGTAAATGACGACCCTTATGGCGACGGCTGGATGATTAAAATAAAGGTTGCAGATACTTCCGATTTGGTAACATTGCTTAGTGCGGATGATTATAAAGCGATTATTGGTGCTTAAATCGATCGTTATACATAGTGTCACGATCTCTTATACACTCTTAATTGGCGTTTTGAGTTTAATACGTCTTCCTGTTGTGCCTAAACTCAATACGGGGTATGATGATAAAATAGCCCATTTTATAATCTATGCTTTATTCTGTCTAACTTGGTTTATAAGTTTATATGTCCTTAAAAAAAAAGCAAGTTTACTTATAGCATCTCTCTTAGCCATTGGGTTTGGAACGGTGATCGAAATTTTACAAAGCATTGTGTCAATTTATAGGACAACTGAAATTTTAGATATTGTAGCAAATTGCTTGGGAGTACTCACAATGACCCTCTTTATCTACACAAAAAAAGAACTTATAGTTAAAAAGCTTTAAACCTTTGTGTATTTATTAAATTTTTAACTAATTTAACGCTCGCAAAAATAACACCAAAAAATGGAATTAAAGAAAAACTCAAACGCAGACGTCAGTAAGAATGCATCGCTCTATTTCGCAGTCGGTTTAGCACTTATGTTGTTTATGACATACAGCGCTATAAATCATAAAACTTTTGACAAGTCTTCAATTGATATTGGAAAATTAGACTTAGACGCAGACCTCGATGAAGAAATTCCTTTAATTGATCAATTGACACCACCGCCACCGCCACCGCCACCACCAGCAGCGCCTGAGGTGATTGAAATCGTTGAGGATGAAGAAGAAATTGAAGAAACGGTTATCGAATCTACTGAAACGGATCAGGAAGAAGAGATGGAAATAGAAGACATAGAGATAGAAGAGGTTTATGAAGATGTTGAGGTCCCCTTTTCGGTAATCGAAAATGTACCTGAATATCCTGGCTGTGAAAAAGGTACTAATACCGAAAAACGAAAATGCATGTCCGCTAAAATCGCAAAATTTGTACAACGCAAATTTAATACAGATTTAGCAGGTGATTTAGGATTGTCAGGAAGACAACGTATTAGTGTGATCTTCAAAATTGATAAAAAAGGGAATGTAACTGGAGTCCGCTCTAGAGCACCCCACCCAAGATTAGAGAAAGAAGCGGCACGTGTGATCAACATGTTGCCAAAAATGAAACCAGGACGTCAACGTGGAAAAGCCGTGGTCGTTCCTTATTCTTTACCGATTACGTTTCAAGTCCAGGATTAAGGCCTTTTAATTGTGTGAAATTATATGAATCCCGCCTCGGCGGGATTTTTTGGTATGTTTTTTGTGGTATATTATTTTATAAACCCTAAAATATAACATCATGAAATCACCTCCAGACCAATCCCAAAACCGTTTGCCAAAGAAATCTTCGAAAGCCGATGTCAGTCGAAACAGTTCTCTCTTTTTTTCTGTCGGTTTAGTTTTAATGCTATTTATTTCCCACCAATTAATCAATTATAAGTCGTATGACAAAGCTGATATTGATATAGGTTCTTTAAACCTTGAGGAGGAAAATGAGGAAGAAATTCCAATTATTGATCTTAAGTTGCCACCGCCACCACCGCCACCACCACCTGTTGCACCTCAGGTCATTGAAATTGTTGAGGATGAAGAAGAAATTGAAGAAACAGTTATTGAATCTACAGAGACCGATCAGGAAGAAGAGATTGTAGAAGTTGAAGAGGTCGAAGTTGAAGAAGTCGAAGAGGATATTGAGGTGCCGTTTTCAGTGATCGAAAATGTACCAGAATACCCTGGCTGTGAAAAAGGCACAAACGCTCAAAAACGAAAATGCATGTCCGATAAAATCACAAAATTTGTACAAAAGAAGTTCAATACAGATTTAGCAGGTGATTTAGGATTGACAGGAAAGCAACGGATTAGTGTAATTTTCAAAATTGATAAAAAAGGAAATGTGACAGGTGTGCGTTCCAGAGCGCCACACCCACGATTGGAAAAAGAAGCAGCACGTGTGGTCAATATGTTACCCAAAATGAAACCAGGTCGCCAACGTGGAAAAGCAGTGGTGGTTCCCTATTCTTTACCGATTACTTTTTTGGTTCAAGAATAATAGTTCAAACCTCATAACATTCAAATCCCGCAATTGCGGGATTTTTTTTGGCATATTTATTGAATACTCAAAAGAGTAACCTTAAAAACAATTCGTATGGACACTTCAAAAAAACCGTTAATCAACCAAAACAATTCTTCAAATGAACACCCTAAGCCAAAGAAGAAAGACGCTAATTTAAAGTACAACCCCACACTTTACTTTTTAATTGGTTTGGCGATCACCTTGTTTTCTACCTATAGTTTATTTGAATTGAATTTTGAACTGAAAAATCAGACTTCAGAAACAGCACCGCCTCCTATAATTGAGGATCCCTATATCTACAATGATATTAGCTATGTCGTAGAAAAACAAAAAGTGATCGTTAAAAAACAACGCACCTCTGTAGCTAAAGATCCAATTATTTCTGATGCTCCAATAATAAAGAAGACTCCTGATTTTGTAGACGAACCGCCAACTGATTTTGTTGACACTTCTGTTCCTGTAAGTAGTATTTCAGTTCAAGACCCTGTCGAAGACCTTGAAGTTATATTTACTCTTGTAGAGCATGTACCCGAGTATCCAGGGTGCGAGAAAGGCACCAACGCAGTAAAGCGCAAATGCATGTCCAAGAAAATCGCGAAATTTGTACAAAGAAAATTCAATACAGATTTGGCAAACGATTTAGGTTTGACTGGAAAACAAAAGATTAGTGTTGTCTTTAAAATCGATAAAAACGGAACTATAATCGGCGTGCGTTCTCGAGCACCCCACCCAAGATTAGAGCAAGAAGCCGCACGTGTGATTAATCTGTTGCCAAAAATGAAACCCGGCCGTCAACGTGGAAGAGCAGTGGTGGTGCCTTATTTTTTACCTATAACTTTTCAAGTGCAAAACTAAGCGTACGCTACCTTATAAATGAGGTCGTCTAAAAAGTATGAAAACCTGTCATTCTGAACCTGCCTGACGGTAGGCAGGTTTATTTCAGAATCTTAAAACATTGATTTTCAAAATATTATTAGAATCTGAAACTAGTTCAGATTGACAAAATGTAGCTTTTTAGACAGCCTCATGCATTTTTCAAATACAAATAGCGTTTTTCATAATCAATTACCGCAAATCCTTTTTTGAGAATGTCCGCCCCAATGATGCCATCAACGGCAGGGGTGTCTATAGATTCAAATGCATCGTTTACATAACTGAGGTCTATTAAAGCTATAGGAAAACGGGTTTTTACCCATCCACCAATTGAAAGTGTGTTGTTTTTAGAGAGAAGTGTGTCAATTTTATCTGGGCCAGCACCACGTGCTTTAATGATTGAGGATTCCGTAGAAAGTTTAAATGTAGCTTCTAGTTTTAAGTCTATAAAGGTTGTGGAAGCGCCCGTATCCAAAATAAAAACCCCTTTGACACCATTTACTTTAGCTATAATTTTAAAATGATTAGACACAATCGGATGCATTTTTATCTTAAAATAAGATTTATTTAGGAGGAATTCAGACAACGTGAGCGGGGGTGTATTCAAAGCAAATTATTTTTAACAAAGATACTATTCAAAATCTTACTTTTGCACTATGACAATCACAGATACACATACCCACCTTTATAGCGAAGCATTTGATGACGACCGAACCGAAGTTATTGAGCGCGCACTCGCTGCTGGCATCACCCGATTTTTTATTCCTGCCATCGATTCTACCTATACAGAGGCCATGTATGCTTTGGAAACCAGCTACCCTAACAATGTGTTTTTGATGATGGGGCTGCACCCAACGCATGTGAAAGATGATTATTTAGAAGAATTGGCGCATGTGAAAGAGCAATTGGCATCTCGGAAATTTGTGGCTATTGGCGAAATTGGCATTGACCTTTTCTGGGATCAAAGTAGGTTAAAGGAACAGCAAGACATGTTTAGAGCCCAAATTCAATTGGCAAAGCAGTATGAATTACCCATAGTCATTCACTGTAGAGATGCTTTTGAGGAAGTTTTTGAAGTTTTAGAAGAAGAAAAAGGACCCGATTTATTTGGGATCTTTCATTGTTTCACAGGGACTTTTGAGCAAGCGCAACAAGCAATTTCGTACAACATGAAACTTGGAATAGGAGGGGTAGTAACTTTTAAAAACGGTAAAATAGATCAGTTTTTAAATCAGATTGATTTGAAAAACATTGTTTTAGAAACCGATGCACCTTATTTGTCGCCCGTGCCTTACAGAGGAAAACGCAATGAAAGTAGTTATATTTTGAATGTTTTAGAAAAATTGTCTGATATTTATGGGGTTTCAAATGATTATATTGCAGAGATTACCACCAAAAATTCAAAATCTGTTTTTAAACTATAAACGAAATGAAACCTCAGATACTATTAATATACACAGGCGGTACCATTGGAATGATCAAAGATCCAATCACGGCAACCTTACAAGCATTTGATTTTGCATCCCTTATAGACAAAATTCCAGAACTGAATTTATTGGATTGTGACATTCATACCGTGTCTTTTGATACACCAATCGATTCCTCCAATATGAATCCCTCCCATTGGATTGCAATTGCAACCATTATAGAAGACAACTACCAAACACATGATGGCTTCGTAGTGCTGCACGGCAGTGACACCATGAGTTACACCGCTTCAGCGCTTAGTTTTATGCTCGAAAACCTTGCGAAACCAGTCATCCTTACGGGCTCACAGTTGCCTATTGGTGATTTACGAACGGATGCAAAAGAAAATCTTATTACCTCCATTCAGATTGCGGCACTGCAAAATAACAATAAAGCGGTGGTGAAAGAAGTCGGCTTGTATTTTGAGTATAAACTATATAGAGGGAATCGTACCACCAAAATCAATGCGGAGCATTTTCAAGCGTTTGCGTCCTTAAATTTTCCAGCACTCGTGACTTCTGGAGTGCATTTAAAGGTTAATCATGACTTATTGCATAAAAATTATGCGCAAGCCCCTTTAGTCGTTCATAAAAAAATGGATGCGAATATTGTCCTTATAAAGTTATTTCCAGGGATCACCCCTGTTGTTTTAAAATCAATTTTAGGAATTCCGACCCTTAAGGCGGTTGTGATTGAAACCTATGGAAGTGGTAATGCCACCACAGAAGCCTGGTTTTTAGAAGCGATTGAAAAGGCTCTATATAAAGGAGTCTATATAATTAATGTCACCCAATGTGCTGGAGGCAGTGTACATATGAATCAATATCAGACGGGAAAATTCCTTGAAAAGTCGGGTGTTATATCAGGAAAGGACATGACAACGGAGTCTGCAATCACCAAATTAATGTTCATGTTGGGGCTTCAAACCCCAAAAAATATGTTCAAGACTGCTTTTGAAACAAGTCTCCGTGGAGAAATTTCCTAAAATTAGGGCTCAAAAATTTCACCAATCAAACTATTTTTTCTTTATTTGGGCTGCTAAAAAGCAAACTAGAGAGGTGGCCGAGTGGCTTAAGGCGCACGCTTGGAAAGCGTGTATACGGCAACGTATCGAGGGTTCGAATCCCTTCCTCTCTGCAATCACCTTTGTATTAATGACTTATCGTTTTTAGGAGCTAGGAATCACTTTTATTTTGAAATTAGTATTATTGTTTTCAATTAAAATTTTATCGAGTTTTGTCGTTTTTATTTTGGTAATTACATTTTTTTTATATCTTTAACATCTTAACAAACAATATTATTTTAATAAAAATTAAGAATAGAACAATGAAAAGACTAATTCCAATTCTAGCTATTGCATTTGTAATGGCATTCGGGTCTGTAAGTGCGACTTCATACACGAACATTAACATGAACTCTATTGTAACTACAATTGTAAGCCCAGTTCAGGATGACGCTGCTTCAGCTGATGCAGAAGAATCTATAGGGTTTCACCAAGAACTTAAAAATCGATTTATTGAAGGAGGTCCAGGATTTATGGGCATCGTTTTATTATGTCTTATATTAGGTCTTGCAATTGCGATTGAAAGAATTATTTTCTTAAACCTTTCAACGACCAATTCAAAAAAATTAATTGATGAAGTAGAAAGTGCATTAGCATCTGGAGGTTTAGATGCTGCTAAGGAAGTTTGTAGAAATACAAAAGGCCCTATCGCATCCATCTTTTACCAAGGACTTGATCGTGCTAACGAAGATTTAGATTCCGCTGAAAAAGCAGTAGTTGCTTATGGTGGTGTTCAAATGGGACAGTTAGAGAAAAATGTATCTTGGATCTCATTATTTATCGCTTTAGCACCAATGTTAGGGTTTATGGGAACTGTAATCGGAATGATTCAAGCCTTTGATAAAATTGAAGAAGCAGGAGATATGCAACCATCACTTGTTGCTGGTGGTATTAAAGTAGCACTTTTAACAACGGTATTTGGACTGGTTGTTGCAATTATACTTCAAGTCTTTTACAATTATATCATTGCTAAAATTGACAGCATTGTAAACGACATGGAAGATTCCTCTATATCTCTAATGGATATATTGGTTAAAAACAAAAAATAATAACACCTCAATACTAAATCAGATAATTATGGATTTACAAAAATTATTGAAAATTGTAGCTATTGTCATCGGTGTGGTTTCAATCTATTTCCTTGGAAGTATAATATCTACAGGGAATGAAGAGATAAGAGCTGGCGAAGGCAGCGGAACCGTAAATATGTTTATGTACGTATCTTATGTCATCCTAGCGATTGCCGTTCTTATTGTATTAATTTTCTCGGTACTCAACTTAGCCTCTAATACTGCAGGCTTAAAAAACACACTTATAGGTGTCGCTGCTTTTGCAGTCCTATCATTGCTTTGCTACTATGGTTTTGCCAATGGTGTAGAAACGACCCTTAAAGATGGCGACATGCTATCAGAAAGTGGTTCAAAGTTAATAGGTGCTGGTTTGTACTTATTCTATGTATTAGCAGTTATTGCTGGTTGTATAATGTTAGGCTTTGGAATCAAAAAAATGGTAAAATAATATGGCTAAGCGATCTGCACCTGAAGTGAATGCTGGCTCAATGGCCGACATTGCCTTCTTACTGTTAATATTTTTCTTGGTAACAACCACCATAGAAAAGGACTCTGGACTCAATCGAAAACTTCCTCCTATAGAAGAAGATGTTGAGCCGCCGATAATTAAACAAAGGAATATTTTCACAGTACTCCTCAATGGTAAGGATCAACTGCTTGTGGAAGAAGACTTGATGGAAATCAAAGATTTAAGAGCTGCGGCTATCGAGTTTTTAGACAATAATGGAGATGAAACTTGTACCTATTGTAAAGGTGCTAAAGACACATCCTCTTCTGACAATCCAGACAAAGCAATTATATCCTTAAAGAACGATAGAGAAACATCTTATGCAACTTACATATCGGTTCAAAATGAATTGGTAGCGGCTTATAACGTACTTCGAAACAGAAGAGCACTTGAAGTAGGACCTCCACAAGGATTTAATGATATGAATTTTGTAGAAATGCAAAGGAATTATAAAGATGCTCGTTTTGTAGGAAATAAAACGAAGTTGAAAGAAGTGATCAATCAGATAAAAGTGGAGTTTCCACAGAAACTTTCTGAAGTTCAGTAGTTTAACCTAAAAAGTAAAGAAACAAAATGTCAAAATTTAAAAAGAAATCTGACGGAGGCACACCAGCTATTTCCACGGCTTCGCTTCCAGATATTGTATTTATGTTGCTGTTCTTTTTTATGGTAGCTACCGTGATGCGCGAAAATTCACTCAAAATAAAAAACTCACTTCCTGTTGCAAACCAAGTTGAAAAACTTGATAAGAAAAACCCAGTGAGTTATATTTATATGGGAAAACCAAGTGCAGGTTATGAAAAATTTGGAACAGAATCAAGAATTCAACTGAACGATCAATTTGCAGAACTTTCTGAAGTAGGTGCATTTATCGGAGCTGAAAGAGCCGCCTTAAGAGAGGAACTAATTCCTTTTTTGACCGTTGCCCTTAAAGTAGATAAGGATGCCAACATGGGAATTGTAGGCGATGTCAAGCAAGAACTTAGAAAAGTCAACGCACTCAAAATTAATTACACCACAGGTGTGGGCGATGCCTTGAATAACATCAAATAAAATCATACTTTAAAATATTTAAAAAGGCATTCTATTCAGAATGCCTTTTTTTATTTAATTTAGTACCATAAAACAAGAATGTCATTTATGAAATTTCGTCTATTTTTATTTCTTTTTTTGAACTGTTTTGTGGGTGTATTTTCACAATCTAATGACGCAACCGAAACGGATAGTTTGTATAGAGAAGATCAAATTTACATTGGAGTCACTTACAATGCACTCGCAAACTTACCGAATGGCGTCTCTCAAAACAGTTTTTCTACGGGGTTCCACTTGGGGGTTATTAGAGATTTCCCCATTAACAAACGCCGAAATTTAGCCATTGGTCTAGGGCTTGGCTATTCGATCAATACCTTTAATCAAAACATTAGAATTAGCACCACAACTCCACCTACCTACACAATTTTAGAAGGCATTGATTACTCCAAAAACAATTTTTCTCAACATCTTGTTGAAGTCCCTTTGGAATTCCGTTGGCGGACGTCTAATGCAGAAACTTATAAGTTTTGGCGTATATATACAGGCGTAAAATTAGGCTATGTGTTGGTTTCTAAATCTGTTTACAAAGGAGAGCCTGGGGATGAAACACACAGAGGCTTGAAGGGGATGAACCCGTGGCAGTACGGATTAACTTTGAGTGTGGGTTATAATACGTGGAATGGCTATATCTACTATGGTTTGAACCCGATTTTTGACTCTGCTATTTCTACTAATACGCAATCGGTAGATATGAAAGCGTTGAAAATTGGTCTTATTTTCTATCTGTTATAGCCAGTGATTCAACAATAAAAGTTGAGGCGTCACGCCAACAATAAGGCCTGCCACAAGTTCTTTGACGGTATGTGCGTTCAAATGCAATCGCGAACTCGCCATGGCTCCCATTACAATGATAAAGAGCGCAAATGTGCCGCTAAAAGAATAGCCATAGTGCAAATTAACCAGCACCATAAAAAAGAAAGCGCCTCCAGTACTCATCATGTGAATACTTGTTTTAAATTTTAAAAACGCCAAAATCATTCCTACAACCGCTGTCACCATAGCCCCTAAGAGTAAATAATGCAATTCCGTACACATAGATTCTGGTAAAACGCTAAAACTTAAATACCCTAAAATAATGCTATTTAGCAGTAAGGGCCAAATGCGTTCTTTGGATGTTTTCAGGTCAATGGTCTGAACGAGCTTTAGTTTTTTTAAAATAAAATACAAAACCAGAGGTATTGCAACGCTCCACAGAATAATTGAAAGCAACCAAAAACTGATTTTAATTGGAGGGTATTGAATTGGGGTCGCCGTAAAAAAATACACAGCCCCCATCCACGGCATTAGCAAGGGATGTAAAATATAAGAGATGCTTTTCAAAAATGATGTTAACATAGGTAGGATTCGTTCCAGTAATATTACTAAAAAAATAGTAATTATGGGACTCGTAAGTCGAAAATCAAAGCTATAATTTTAAGAATCCCATCTAAACGCAAAATGACCTGCGTTATTCGGTGGCTTTTTGTTTAAATTTCTTAATTTTGCGACCTTAATAGCAATGAATAATGAGCGCGACATTTCCTGAGTATAAAGGACTTAACTTACCAAACGTA